>OHGK01000147.1_pt1 | contig 50777 bp, 49 predicted proteins | sample 1567671 | NCBI WGS metagenome assembly OHGK01 (sample SAMEA3879577, study PRJEB24766) | human gut metagenome | biome: human-associated habitat; feature: feces | place: USA | collected 1985/1987 | reverse complement strand
GCTCAATCGGTTCTCGATTTTCCCGGCTTGCAAGATTGCGTCATTTACCTGCTGCTGGATTCTTTCGTCCGCCATCCCGGTGATTTCCGGATATTTGACGCTGTTATTGCCCAGCGTCAGCCCTTTTTCGGTAATTTGCGGTACATTTTCCATCGTTTCTGGCGCAGCAGGGGCGTTCGTCGCCTGCGGGACTTCCACCGGCGTAAATTCCGCCAGACACGGCGCTGCGGACAGCGCCGCCGCCAGCAGGATCAGCGCCAGCAGGCGCGCGCATCGTTTTGCAGTTCTCATGCCAACCTCCTGTTTTCCGCATTGCAGCGCCCCGCATCAGGGGGGATCACGCGGTTGCGCCCAGCGCTTCTAAAAAGGCATAGAAGCTGAGCCTGTAGATATTGCCTTCGCTCTTCAGCGCGAGCTGCACGCCCATAAGGCGGCGCGCAGCGCCCTGCGCGTCCACGAACTCCGCATCCACATTCACATATGCCGCGTTCGCTGTCTGGTTGACGGAATCATGGACCGTGTAGCCTGCAAGGCGGCCGAGGGAATTGAGTTGCGCCTCAAACTCCGCATAGGCAGGCTTTTGCCCTGCGCCGCTCTCCGTTTCCGCAAACAGGTCGTAAACAAGCGCAAGCTCGCCCGCCTGCATGCGCCGCAGGACGCATTCCACAATGCGCTCCGGCGTAACGAGCACATTCCCTTGGAATTCCAGCGGCTCCAGCAAGCTGGAGGCAGCCTCGCCCGTGTTCACAATCCCGATCTCGTCATAGCGCAGCCGCTCCGCGCCCACGCCCCTCCGGTTCACGGAAAGCATCACGCGCACGCTCGGATCATATGCGGTGAGGGAATTCACGATCGCATACAGCCCCGCGCGCCGCCGCACATAGAGCGCCTCGGCTGCAGCCGCGACGCGCCCGTCGCGCATCTCCTGCGTGATGTCGCCTTCAGAAAGCAGGCGGTCCGCAGCTTCCGTTTCCGCACGCAGCGCGGAATCGTCCAGGTATTCTTCGGAGAGCGTGATGTAGAGGATGCTGCCGTCGCGCGCGATGTCAAGCGTTTCCGTCCCTTCGGGGAAAGCGTTGCTCACGTTTTCCGCAAGCGGCGGCACGCCGCTGAGCAGCGTGCGCACGATCGCGTCCTCCGGAGTTTCATTGGAGCCGACCGTAACGCTGTGGCGAATGGGCACCAGGTAAGGCTCGTTGGAGAGCCAGTAGTACATCGTCGTTGTAAAATCCCGCGCCGTCCCGGCCTCCGGATCGATCTGCGGGAGGTTTTCCTGGACGCTGTCCTCCCGGATGCTCTTGATCCCGGAACAGCCGGGGAAAAGCAGCAGCGCTGCCAACAGGGCTGCAAGCAGCGTCTTTGCGCATCCTTTCATTCCGCCTCTCCTTTCTCCTCCGCATCCGGTTGGAACAGCGGGAGATGCACGGTGAACGTGCTCCCTTCGCCCAGCTTGCTCCGCACCTCCACGTGGCCGCCGTGGAGCGCGATCACGCGCTCCACGATCGCAAGGCCGAGGCCCGTGCCGCCCGTGCCGCGCGAGCGCGCCTTGTCTACGCGGTAAAACCGCTCAAACAGGTGCGCCTGTGCCTCCTCCGGAATTCCAATTCCGGTATCGGTAACGGAAAGCAGCGCTTCATCCCCGGAGGTGGAAACGCGCACCGCCACACTTCCTGCATCGGTGTATTTGATCGCGTTTTCGATGAGGTTGGCGGCCGCCTGCTCCAAGCGCATCATTTCGCCGGAAACCGTCGCTTCCTGCAACGTTGCATGCAGGGCGACCCCTTTCTTTTCCGCGAGCGGCCGCAGGCGTTCCAACACATGGCGCGCCACGCTGTCGAGGCGCACGGGCGCGGCCTGCATCTCACTTTCCGTTTCGTCGATCTGCACCAGGCGCAGCAAATCCGTAATCACGCGCGAAAGCCGGTCCACCTCGTGGTTGACGTCCTGGAAAAACTCCTTCATCAGCGCCGGTTCCGGTTTTTCTTCATACAAAATGGATTCTGAGAGCAGCTTCATCGTCGCAAGCGGCGTTTTCAGCTCATGCGATGCGTTGGACACAAATTCGTCGCGCACGCGGTCGTGCGCTTCGATCTGCTCGCTCATCCGGTTGAAGGCACGCCCAAGCTCCGCCGTTTCGTCGGTGCCCTTTACCTCCACGCGCACACCGCCGCCCTGTTTCCCCATGCGGCGGATCGCGTTGGTCAGCTCGAGGATCGGCTTGGTAACGACGCTCGACATCGCAAAGCTCAGCACGGCCATGACGACGGCGACCGCAGTAAAAGCAATCGTAATCTTTGTAATAATATCCGTCACGCTGTCCTCGACGTCCTGCAGCAGCGTAGAAAACAAAACAGCGCCTACATAAACGCCCTTCGAGGTGATCGGCGCAGCATAATAAACAGCCCAAACAGACTGTTCCGCTTGCGGCCAAATATTTTCTTCCGTCTCGTTTGTCCGTTTGATCCGATGGAAGCCGTAGGAGGACTGCTTTCCCGCAATGAGCACATCCCGAACCTCGCGGTAAGGCATCTGGTAGCCGTTGTAATAGGAAGTGGAATCCGCACGCACCACCGCGTCCCGGTCGAGGATAAGGATGCGCCCGCCCATCGTCTGCGCGCGCGTCACGATCAGCGCATAAAGGTCTTCCGCGTCGGCAGCGTCCAGGTTAGACGCGAGCTCCAGCGCAAGGCGCATTGTCTCCTCGGATTGCGTCTCCGTCCGCTGGGTCACCAAAAACGATTCCACAAGCCCCGAGATCATGATGCTGATCGCAAAGAGTGCAACCGTCGTCACCAGAAGGTAGATCGCAACCATGCGGCTGCGGATAGAGCCCAGAAACTTATTGCTGCGCAAAATAATATCCAACTCCCCATTTGGTCATGATGTAAGCAGGTTTCGTGGAATCCTTTTCGATCTTTTCGCGCAGGCGGCGGATATGGACGTCCACCGTGCGCACATCGCCCAAATAGTCAAAGCCCCAAATGGTTTCGAGCAGCTCGTCCCGGCTGTATACCTTGCCCGGGTTGTTCATGAAAAGCTGCAGCAGGTCGAATTCCTTCACCGTAAGGTTCACCGGTTCGCCGTGGGCAATCACGCTGCGGTTGCCGATGTTGATAGTGATGTCCCGCGCCGTGAGTTCAAGTTTGGGCGCTTCCGGCGCGGCGCTCGTGCGCCGCAGGATGCTCTTGATGCGGGCCTTTACCTCAAGGATGTTGAAGGGCTTTGTCATGTAATCGTCCGCGCCGTATTCAAGGCCGAGGATCTTGTCCATATCCTCGCCCTTTGCGGTGAGCATGATGATCGGCACATTGCTCGTTTCCCGGATGGTCTGGCATACCTCAATGCCGGAGAGCTTGGGCAGCATCACATCCAGCAAAACAATGTCATATCCGCCCTTTTGCATTTTCACGAGCGCTTCCTCGCCGTCGGCTGCGGTGTCGGTCTCATAACCGTCCTGCTCCAGGGAAAACTTCAGCCCTTTGAGGATCAGCGGTTCATCGTCGACGAGCAAAATTCGTTTGGCCATGGCGTCCTCCTCGGTTTTATGAAAGCAGTATATCCCCTGCGTTTCAATTTGGTTAATATTTATGATAATTATACCATACTTCTTCCAGTTTGAAACCGCGTTTGCGGACAACCTTTTTAAACCTTTTGAAAAGAAAAACTTTTTTGCCATAGTCCAGACAAAAACTGGCTGCTGACACTGTACAAATCCCCCCGATTTTTGTTATACTTAATTATTATTGCCGCCATACGCCTGCGGGCGCGTTGCGATTCTCCCGGAAAGGATTTGTTGACTTGAAAAAAATCGTTGCTCTTCTGCTGGCGTTGGCCGCCGCGTTTTCCATATTCCCCGCGGCGCTGGCCGAACCGTTTACCCCCGAGGATATTTCCACCCCGTACGTCCTTTTGATGGACGCTTCCTCCGGCGCCGTGCTGTATGAAAAGGGCGCGCGGGAGCGCGCATTCCCCGCGAGCACCACCAAGATCATGACCTGTATCCTTGCCATCGAGAACTGCCCGGATCTGGACGTAATGGTAACGGTCGGCGAAAACGTGGAAAGCCGCGGCTCCACGATGGGTATTGTCCGGCGTGAAGAGCTTTCCCTGCGCTCGCTGCTCTACGGCATGATGCTCGTCTCCGGCAACGATGCCGCGAGGGCCATTGCGGAACATGTCGCCGGCAGCGAGAGCGCCTTTGCGGAGCTTATGAACCAAAAGGCCGCCGCGCTCGGCATGACGGGCACGCACTTTGTCAAATCCAACGGCCTGCACGACGACAACCATTATTCCACTGCCTACGACATGGCGATTTTGACGCGCTACGCACTGCAAAACGAGGAATTCCGCAAGATCGTCTCCACCTCGTATTACGATGTGCCGCCGACCAACAAGGATTCCGACGGCTATCAGCTCGGGAATACCAACAAGCTTCTTTACACCAAGCCGGGCGAGGAAAGCTTTGAATACCGCTATGCGACCGGTGTGAAGACCGGCGATACGGATCAGGCCGGGCGCTGCCTCGTGGCCTCCGCGGAAAAGGACGGCGTTTCCCTCATCGTTGTTCTCTTTGGCGACCCGCAGGGAAGCGCGGGGCGCAACCCGCGCTTTACGAATTCCGCAAGCCTGTTCGAGTGGGGGTTTGAAAACTATTCTGCACTCGACGCCTCTACCCTTGGCCTTAAGGCGGATTTCACCTTTCCTGTAACCGGTTCTGAAGCGACGGAGCTGACCGCCCATGCTGACCTTTCCGGCGCATACATCACGGATACGAAGGCGAAGATCGCCGCGATTGAAGCCAATCCCTCCGGCATCACCGCACAGACCGCGCTTACCCGCAAGCTGGAAGCGCCCATCGCGGAGGGCGAGGTGATCGGCACCGTCGCCTACCAATATGAAAGCGCGACGCTCTTTTCCGTGAATCTTGTCGCCGCAGAGGCAGTTGCGGCCGCCCCGGTGGACGCAACGCCGAACCCGAGCGCAAGCCCGCTCATCGCGGGTACGCCGGGCAGCGATGTGGATGGCGAGGAAGGCGGGAGTTCCCTTGTGTTCTGGATCGTCCTTGCGGTCGTGCTGCTGCTGCTCGTAGTCATCGCAAAGGTCATCGCCTCCCGCCGCAGGCGCAGGCGTATCGCCCGCAAGCGCAGGGCTTACCGCTCCAACTACACGCGGCGCTGATTAGGAGGCCCGCAATCAGAAAGAAGCAGCGAATGCTCCCGGCGAACGCCGGGAGCATTTTTCTTAAAATAGAATTTTTCCGTTTTATTGAGTGAGGGAAAACACAGTAGAAGAGCAATGGTAAATCATGATATACTGCCCTTGGAAAAGTGGCCAGCGTCACAACTCAAATTCGGTTGAAATTCGGAATCGACATAAAGTCAGGAGCAATATTAGCCTACCATTTTGCGTAATATCTTGACCTGGAAAAGTCGGATGAGAGATTCTCGTTTCTGATAAAATCATAGTTGGAGGTGAAAGGGTGAATATTCTCAAACAACTCAATAATGCAGTTGAATACATAGAAGCAAATCTGTGTAACAAAATAGACACGGATGAGCTTGCGCGCATCGCCTGTGCAACGCCGGATAGTTTTATACGATTTTTCAGCTATATGAGCGGTATAACGCTGAATGCATACATACGTCGCAGACGTTTGACGCTCGCCGCATACGAAATGCGTAATTCAGACATGAAAGTTATTGATGTTGCAGTGAAATACGGTTACGGTAGTGCAGATGCATTTGCAAAAGCGTTTTCAAAGCAACACGGCATTACGCCAACACAGGCACGCGACTTGCGCCAACCGTTGAGAGTATATCCACCTGTTTCATTTCACATTATGATTAAGGGAGCAAAAGAAATGAATTTCAGGATTATCGAGACAGAACAGATCAAACTACGCGGACTGTCAAAACAATTCACCGGAATCGCTGCTAACCGGTTTGAGCAAGAACATGTTATGTGGGGGATTGAATATGATGAGTATATGCAGAAAATAAATTGCGAAAATTCTGGCACATGGTACGGGATTTGGGATAGCAATAAATATTGGATTGCGAAGGCTGAAAATGAAGCGACCACAGCAGGCACCGAACAATGCGAAATTCCTGCTGGAACATACGCTGCGTTTTCGACGGACTGCGGCGGCTTTGCCGGAGACGAACTTCCAAAACTGAGGGAATTAATTTTTGATTCATGGCTACCTGGTTCCGGCTATATCCAGACATATGATTATGAGATTGAGGTTTATCACCTCTATCCGAAAAACGAAAAACACAAAAGGTATTATGAAATTTGGATACCCGTGAAAAAATCATTTCAATCTTGACAAACCGAATAACATCATTCATCACCTTGTCAACAATAAAGGAACGGGCTGATGCCCGTCCTTGACTTGCAATCCGGCTAGGCGTAGGGAAGGTGGAAAGGTCTTTTCCGGCCTTTCCACCTCAAAGCACGCGAAAAATCATCTTTTTCTTATAATTTTTCCGTTCCGCTTTATATCTCCATAAAAAAGCCTGCACTATTGAATCGTCAGGGCATCAAATCTTATGGCAATTCTGGTCATTATGGAACCAGCATATCAGGAGTTTTTTGTTTTGGGATTTCCGGTTTTCATAAAAAGCGCATATGTTTTCTGCGCGGAAACCGCGCGCAAGTCAAAATGCCCCTTCCCAAAGGGGCTACGGCAAGCCTGCCAGGAAGCCCTCCGTTATTCCGCATGCTCCTTGGAATAATCAATGTAGTGCTGCGGATCATCCACCCAAAGCCGCTCGAGCTTGTAATACTCGCGCTCTTCCGGGTGGAACAAATGCACGAGAATCGTCCCGAAGTCGACGACGATCCAGCGCCCCTCCTGGTATCCTTCCTTCCGGCGCGCGATCAGGCCGCGCTCCGCCGCCTTTTCCTCCAGCTCGTCGCAAAGCGCCTTCACCTGCGTGGTGGAGCGTCCGCTTGCGATCACGAACCAATCCGCGATGATGGTCTTGTCCGCCACGTTCACCGCCAGGATGTCAAACGCCTTCTTGTTGTCTAGCACTTCGCACAGTGCAAGCGCCTGGGCTTTGATTGCGGTTTCGTTCAACTTTCTACCTCCGTTTTTGGTTCTGGTTTCATCCTTGTTTCGGGCGTTCTGCCCGTTTTTGCTTCAAGTTTCTTCTGGAGCGCGTTTCTTACCGTCTCCCCCTCTGGCTTGACGCTTCTTCCCTCCCGCACGAGATGCGCATGTACGCTGTCCATGCAGGCGAGCACTGCCCGGTCCAAATCCACGCCGGAGAGCGAACGCAGCTCGTCCACACCCGGGTAATCCCGCGTCGGTTCGATCTTATCCGCCAGATAGACGATCTTATCAAGTAACGTCATATCCACGCTTCCAAGCGTGTGATGGCGGATCGCGTCAAACACCGCTTCCTCCCGCACGCCGTATACATCCCGCGCAAGGAGCGCGCCAATCCGGTCGTGCAGAAGGCCGGGCGTCTCCCGCTCGAATTCATCCACCGGGAGGCCGTACTCCGCTGCGAGCGCAATCAGTTGCTCCGCCGGGAGCTTCGCGCAATCGTGCAACAGCCCCGCAAGCCGCGCCTGCGCTCCGTCCGCATTCCACCGCGCTGCAAGCGCGATCGCGCAGCGCATTGTCCCAATGCTGTGCTCGTACCGTTTTTTATTCAACGCGGCGCGCAGCTTTTCCTGCTTTTGCGCCACGGCTTCCTCCTGATAAAAGGCATTTTCGTATATCATGCGCTCCACGGCAGGGGGCAGGAATGCCGAAACGGGCTGCGCTTCGTGCAGGCGCGTGCGCACCAGCGTGGAGGAAACGTCCTGCCCGGAAAACGAGGCGAATTCCACCTGCGCGCCATAACGGGTACGCAGGATTTCCGCCGCGTCCGACAAACTGCCTTCGACCCCCGGGCGCGCAACCGCAATCACCCGCACCAGCTGCAGCAGCGTTTCCGCCTCCCGCCATGTGGGCAGGTTTTTGAGCATATCCTCGCCCACGATGAGGCTCAACCGCGCGTTCGGCGTTTTCGCCAGCAGCGCGCGCACCGTGTCCACGGTATAGCTCTTTCCCGGCCGCGCAAGCTCCATACCGGAGGCAAAGAGGCCATCTTCCCCTGCGAGGGCCGCTTCCGCCATCGTAAGGCGTGCGGTGGCGGGCACCCCGCCCGCAAGCGTCTTATGCGGCGGCTCCTTTGCGACCATGAACAGCACGCAGTCTAAGCCAAACTGCGCCTTGACGCGGCGCGCCATGTCGATATGCCCGTTGTGGATGGGGTTAAAGCTCCCCCCGAACAATCCAAGTTCCAATTCGGTTTTCGCTCCCGTCCGCGCTTTCTTCCAGGCGCTGGCGCGCCTGCGTATATTTTCCATGCATCCGTGCAAAACTATTCTTGCGCGGCGATTCCCCGCCGCGCGAAGGAAAGTGAGGTGTTCCCGTGAAGAATCAAACGCTCCTCCTGCGGTATTACAAACGGAGGTTTTATCATGGCCGGAGCTTCATCGCGCGCGCAGTAGATTTTCTCGCGCTGCGCGTCATCACGCTCGCGGCCTGCTACCTTTGGTTCACCACCCTCATCGACAACACCGTGATGGCCGCCGTGCTTTCCGTCACGGCGCTCATGACCATCAGCGTCGCCGTCGAACTCGTCAAGAGCCTGCGCTTGGATCGGTTCATCCAAAGGGAACGCAAACGCATCGCAGAGCGCCTGTTCCGCGAGCGGCTTTTGATTCTGCCCAAGGAGGGCTTCCTCGCCGTAGTAAAAGCGTTCCTCGAAGGCCGGCGCGGCCAGTTTGCGGCGGATTGCCTGGTTTATACCGTGCAATCCGCCTCGCCCGTGAGCGCGGATACCGTGCTGCGCGCGCACCGCGCGGCGCAGCGGCGCGGCCTTACCGCAGCGGTGATCTTCTCCGCCGCGCCCGTCTCGCCGGAAGCCTCCGCCCTCGCGCGGCGGTATGACGGCGTAGCCGTCTCCTTCATCACGCCGGATGACCTCATCGCAAGCGGCTCTGCCGTGGACTTCCTGCCGGACGATAAGGCCGTAGATGAGGCGATCCTTTCTGCCGCGCGCGCGGAAAAGGCACGCCGCAAAAGCGCAGCCTCCGCCCCGTTTGCGGAAGGCAGGATGCGCCGCTATATCCTCGTGGCGCTCGCGCTGTTCGCGCTTTCCTTCTTCGTAAAATACACGCTGTATTACCGGCTGCTTTCGGCCGCCTGCCTGAGCTTCGGCGCGCTGGCCTGGTGGATCAATACTCTGGCGCCCACGGGCGAACCGGGCGGCGGCACGGCCTGAAGCCCGGGTTTAAAGCTCGATCTTTGGGTTCTCCTTCGCGCGGCGGTAAAGCACGATCTTGCGGCCGATGCACTGCACCGGCTCCGCGCGCAGGCGGCCCGCCAGGATCTCGATGGCCTCCTTCGCGCTTACGTCCGCCGTCTCCAGCACGGTGACCTTGATGAGTTCCCGCGCCTCGAGCGCATCGTCGAGCTGCGCAGTGACGGCGGGTTTGATTCCCTCTTTTCCGATCTGGTAAAGCGGCTGCATCGTGTTTGCCATGCCGCGGAGCGCGGCGCGCTGCTTGCTTGTAATCATAGGTTTTTCTTTTTGCTCCACTCTGTTTTTTGTTGCTCTGTTATTCGACAAAATCAAATTCCCACTCGCCCATGCGCACGGTGCTTTCCTCCGTAGCGCCCGCCGCGCGCAGCGCGTCGATAATGCCTTCCTTGATGAGGAACTGCTGGAAGCGGCGCATGGAGCCCTCGTCCTCCGCATAGGTGGTGTCGAGCAGATATTCGACACTGCCGCCCGTGACGACAAACACGTCCCCATCCCGTTCGATGGAGAAGCCCGGCTCATAGCGGTGCGTCTCCTGCATGTCCTCTTCCTCAAACTCGTAGACCGGGGGCAGTTCCGCAAGCGTTTTAACGATCGCATCGAGCAGCGCATCGAAGCCGCTGACCGTCGCCGCGGAAACCGGGAATACCGCGGCGTCGCTCCCGTCCTCGGCAAGCTCCTCGCGGAACAGTTCCAAATTGTCCTCCGCACCGGTCAGATCCATCTTGTTCGCGGCGACGAGCTGCGGAATCTCCGCAAGCCGCTCGCTGTATTGCCGGAGCTCCGAGCGGATGGCGCGATAATCCTCCATCGGGTCGCGCCCCTCGCAGCCGGAGATATCCACCACATGCACGAGCATGCGCGTGCGCTCCACGTGCCGCAGGAAATCATGCCCGAGGCCCGCGCCCTCCGCCGCGCCTTCGATGAGGCCCGGAATGTCCGCGAGGACAAACGTCCTGTCGTAGCGCTTCACCACGCCGAGGTTCGGCGTGAGCGTCGTGAAATGGTAGTTCGCAATCTTCGGCTTCGCGCTCGTCAGCACGGAGAGGATCGTGGATTTTCCCACGTTCGGCAGGCCGATGAGCCCCACGTCCGCGATGGTCTTGAGCTCAAGCTCCACCTCGTGCTCCACCGTTTTCTGCCCCGGCTGCGCAAAGCGTGGGGATTGCCGCGTGGGCGTCGCAAAGCGCGCATTGCCCCGGCCGCCGCGCCCGCCATGGAGCACAACGCGCGTCCGGTTGGGCTTGTTCATGTCCGCGACGATGCGGCCCGTCTCCACGTCCCGCACGAGCGTCCCTACCGGTACGCGGATGACGAGATCCTCCCCGTTTTTGCCGCTGGACATGCGGGCGCGCCCGTTTTCGCCGCGCTCCGCCCGGTAATGCCGGGCAAACCGGAAATCGAGCAGCGTGTTCATGTTCGGGTCGGCCAGGAACACGACGCTGCCGCCGCGCCCGCCATCGCCGCCGTCCGGCCCACCGCGCATGACGAACTTTTCGCGATGGAAGGAGGCGCATCCATCGCCGCCGTCCCCCGCCTTGATGAGGATCTTCGCTTTATCTACAAATTGCATGGTCCTTGCCTTCCTATTTCTGCTTCTTCTTATTTTTCAGGTTCTCCAGGCAGTATTCCCGCACGCTGCACGTTTCACACTTGGGGTTGCGTGCGCTGCAGCAGCGCCTGCCGTGGAAGATCAGCCAGTGGTGCGCGATGGACCAATCCTCCTTAGGGATGTTCTGCATGAGCTGTTCTTCCGTGTGCAGCACGTCCTTCGCGTCCGCGAGGCCGATGCGGTTCGCCACGCGGAACACATGCGTGTCCACCGCGATGGCGGGCGTTCCAAACGCGTTTGAAACGACGACGTTCGCGGTCTTTCGTCCCACGCCAGGGAGCTTTGTGAGCGCGTCCCGGTCGTTGGGAACCTCTCCGCCGTATTCCGCGAGCAGGATGCGGCTTGCAGCGATGATGTTCTTCCCCTTGGTCTTGTACAGCCCGCAGCCCTTGATGTAAGGCGCAAGCTCCTCCTCCGTCAGCACGGCGAAAGCCTCCGGGGTGCCGTATTTCGGGAACAAAACCGCCGTGGTCTTGTTCACCTGCTTGTCCGTACACTGGGCGGAAAGCATCGTCGCAATAAGCAGTTCAAACGGCGTGTTGAAATCCAGCTCCGGCTTCGCGTCCGGATAGGTCTCCTTCAAAAGCCGCAGCACCGTTGCGATCCGTTCTGTTTTTTTTGCCTTGCTTTCGCGCATCGTTGCACCTCCGCACAGAATTTTCCAATCTATTTATTATAATACGCAAAGCCGCACACGCGCAAGCCGTCAGGAGCCCGTGGACTTATAATGCCGGAGGCCCACATGCCAAAGAAGCGCCGCGGGCAGCAGGAACAGCAGCCCAAAGAGCGGCGTGAACATGTAAAGCCGGCTCTCGCTGCGCCCCGTCAGGTACAGAAGCGGATAATACTGAAACAGCGCGAGCGGCACGCAATAGGTGAAGAAACGCAGCACTTCCTTGCCATAGATCGAAAACGGATACATGCCGAACTCCCGGCCGCCGTCCGTGAAGATGTTCATGAACTCCAGCCCTTCCGTCGTGAAGAAGCAGATCGAAGCGTAGACCACGAACAAGCAGGTGAACACCACCACGCCCACCATGACCATCAGCGCGAGCGTCAGGATCTTGTCCGCCGCCCAGCTTACGCCGCTTTGCGGCAGCGCATAGCAGAACACGAGAACCGCCTGCAGCAGCCGTCCGAGGCGCGAAAGCTCTATCTTTGTTGCAATCACCTGAAATACCGCGCCGCGCGGACGCACAAGGATGCGGTCAAACGTCCCATTGCCGAGCATGGACGCGAACGTATCGAACCCGCGCGCGAAGCATTCCGCCAGCGAAAACGCCATGAGCACCACCGCGAAGCACAAAAGCACCTCCGGGTAGGTGAAGCCATCCACCGCGTAAAAGCGCAGGAACAGGAAGCGGATGGTCAAAAGCGCGGAGAACGAAACGAGGAATTGGCCGGCTGCCGTCATCAAAAAGGACGCCTTGTACTGCATCTGGCTGCGCAGATGGATCGAAAAATACTTTCCATAAAGCCTCAACAATTCTTTCATTTCAACCTCCCTGCACAACCACACGCCGGAGCGAGCGGCGCATCCAAAGCGTGCCGCCCGCCACGAGCGCAGCGAGCCAAAATGCCTGCAAGGCGAGCGCGCGCCACATCTGCGCGCCTACAACTGTGCCGCAGTAGATCTGCAGCGGCAAATTCTGCATCGCAGCAAACGGCGTGAGCTCCACAACCTTGCGGAGCCCTTCCGGGAAAAACGGCAGCGGGATCAACTGCCCCATCAGGAAATCCGAAAGCACCATCACGATGATGCGCACGCCCATCGGGGAAAGCGTATAAAACGTGGAGACATAAACGAGCATCTGCATTGCCACCACAAGGCAGCTTGCCGCGGCGAGCGAGAGCACGAAGAGGACGAACACGCCTGCGCTCCCCGGCAGGTCCATGCGGTATGGCGCCGGCAGGAAAAACGCCACGGCAAGCACCGGCAGGCAGCGAAGCGCCGCGCTCGCCGCGCGGGAGGCGATGGATTTCACAAACCACATCGCGTAGACCGGCGCGGGCCGCACAAGCTCGTAGGCCACACCGCCGCTCGTGATGCTCTCGAAAATGTCGGCGTCATAGCGCCAGGTGTTAAACAGGGCGAAGAACGCCTGCTGCAGCCAAATATAGGTTGCAAGCTGGGGAAACTCCATCGGGAACGCCGCTGGATCAGCCTCGTAAAAGGCCCGGAACATCAAAAGGCTCATGAACCCCCAGGCGAACTGCGTCGCAATCCCCGCCCAGGCCGCCGCCCGGTACTGCATGCCGCCGAGGAAGCGCATGCGGAAAAAGCTCTGATATTTTTTCATATCTGGAACTCCCTGTAAAGGGACAGCACTAGTTCCTCCGCTGTCGCGCCGGAAACGGAAAGGTCGGTGACGTCCGCATTCTTCGCAAGGTGCGCGATCGCTTCTGAAACGGAGAGCACCGCCGTATCCGCCGCGAACACAGCGCGTCCTTCTTCCCCGCTTTGCAGCGTCAGGCCCGCACGCGGCAGGAAACGCCCGCCTGCGTATTCCACCGCGATGCGCTTTACGCGGGAATGCGCTTTTTGCAGCTGCGCTAAGGAGCCGTCCAGCAAAATGCGCCCCTTTCCGATGAGAAGGATCCGCTCCGCGATGGCCTCGATGTCTTGCATGTCATGCGTCGTTAAGATCACTGTGGTTTTGCGTTCTGCGTTGATCCTGCGGATGAAATCGCGCACGGCCACCTTGGACACCGCGTCAAGGCCGATGGTAGGCTCATCTAGGAAGAGGACCTTCGGATCGTGCAGCAACGAAGCTGCCAATTCACAGCGCATCCGCTGGCCAAGGCTCAGCTGGCGCGCAGGCGTGCGCAAAAGCTCCGAAAGGTTTAAAAGCTCCGTCATTTCCTCTAAATTATGCCGGTAAACCGCTTCCTCTACCGCATAAACGTCCCTGAGCAATTCAAAGGAGTCGATCACCGGCACATCCCACCAGAGCTGGGAACGCTGGCCGAATACCACGCCGATCTCCTTCACGTGCGCCCTGCGCTCCTTCCAGGGCGTACGGCCGTTGATGGTGCAGCTCCCGCTGTCCGGTGTGAGGATGCCGCTCATCACCTTAATGGTGCTGCTCTTCCCCGCGCCGTTCGGGCCAATGTAGCCGACCATTTCCCCTTCCCCGATGTGGAAGGACACGTCCGCCAGCGCGTGCACGAGCGTATACTCCTTGTGGAACAGCGCCCGGAACGCTTCCGAAAGCCCGGCGCTGCGCCGCGCCACGCGGAACGTTTTGTTGATGTGGCTCAGTTCGATCATGGTTCTCCTCCCCTTTGTAAACACGGCTTGTCCATATGAAATGCATAGCAAAGCACGCGGTAACGCCCGCATGCCTGCAAGCCCAATGATTTCATGCGCCGCTTCCGGGCAGAAAGCATAGGTCTCCTTTGAAGTTGTTTCGTGAGTTTTCCAATGGTATCACATTTGCGGAGGCCGTGTCAATCACTTTTTCCCCATCATGGAACCGAACATCTGCGCGAGCATCATCGGATCCCCCATGCCGCTCCCGCCCTGCGCGCCGCCCTTCTTTCCCATGCCGCCGAGGCTGGAAAGCACCTGCATCATCTGGAGCGGGCTGCTCATGCTGCCCTTTCCCATAAACGGGATGCCGCCCGCCTGCCCAAACGGCATCCCGCCAGGCACCCCGGCAAACGGCGTATGCGGCTGCCCTTGGTTGAACGAAGACTGCGGTTGCCCCGGCGCCTGCTGCGCCTGGTTCGGCTGTCCTTGGGCGAACGGCGGTGCAGAAGGCACTGGGAGCGTTACGCCAAGCTGCTGCGCGATATGCGCCCGCTCTGCCGGCGCAAGGAACGGTTCCATCGCCATCAGGTACTGCCTTGCGCGCTCTTGTCCCTGCTCGTTCCGGATGCGCCGTGCCATCGCAAGCGCCGGCGATGCGGGGATACTCTGGCCGCCGGCTGTGCTGCTCTGGCCGCCCTGGTTCCCCTGCTCCCCTCCCTGCTGTGTCTGCGGCCGCCCCGCGCTCTGGTTCTGCTGCTGCCTGCCGCGCGGCGGCATCGTGTTCTGCGGCGTTCTCTGCATGCGCGTCTCTCCCTTCGCAGTTTTCCCACTTATGATACTATATGCAGCCCGCTCCCTTTTTGAACCCGCCGTATCGCAAACCGGGCCGCACGCATATACATGGCATGAAAGGAGCTGAATCAGCATGAAACGCAGCATACGCGATTATACGCAGGAGAAGCAGGCCCGGCAGCAGGTTTCGGCGGAAGACGCCGGATACGCGGAAATGCTCGGGCAAATGGATCCCAATGCCCTCGGCTCGATGCAGAACGCCGTGGAGCATTACAGCGGCAAGAGCGACAACGAGCTTTTGCAGGAGCTGCGTCAGTACCGCGCTGCGGGCGCGTTTGACGACAAGGCGCTCCAGGATGTTGCCGCGCGCCTCGCGCCAATGCTCACACCGGAACAGCAGCAGCGGCTCTTTTCCGTGATGCAGCAGCTGTAACGGCGCTTCCGCGGCAAGGCAAAAGGCCGCTCCATTTAGCGGCCTTTTCAGTGTGCCTGCCCGCCTCGTGCGCCGCTGCCCGGCGTGCCCGGCCATCCGCATCCGGCGCAGCTGTGGCCGGAGATGTTTTCCGTATTGACTTTCCGAATAGATTCCCTTATCATAAATCGAATGGTCTGCGTTGCCCGCTTTGTCCGGGCGCTTTTTCCATCCAGCCGGGCAGGAATCCCATGCTTATACCGTGAGGATCCGCAGCTTTTGCCAGGATCTGCACGGTATATGCGTTCTTTCCAGCTTCGCATTGCGAGCAGGTGTTTTTCGCCGCATCCCCAAAAGCCGGCAAGCGGTTGCTGCGCCGGCTCATCGTGTTCGTGCAAAGCGCGTATATCCTCAAAAATCATGTCCATCGCCTATAGCATATTGCGGCATGATCTTTAATGTATCGCCTTTGTCTACGGATAAAATCCCGCTAAAACGGTTGTAAAACTGCCCGTTTTGCCTGCTGCGTATCACTTGCCCGTAGCGTTTGGCCCACCGCGCGGATATGGCTTTGGGTCGTCCGTGAGCCCGGCCAGGTAGTCCATGCTCGTTTCGAGCGCAAGCGCGATCTGCCTGCATTGATCAAAGGAATAATTCCGTTTTCCCGTTTCCAGCTTGGAATAATCGCTCTGATCAATGCCGGTGAGCATCTGCATCTTAATTTGTGTATAGCCTCTGGCTTTTCTGAGTGTTTTCAATCGCTCCATACACAAATTATGGCGCATTGACCTACTTGTAATTATGGTAGTTTTGACCTATTATCGAGCTGAGAAAAGATTTGGAGGTGCTTTATGGATTCTTTTGAATATGTCTACAACCACATGATGGGACATTCCGCCGACCATGACGGGAATTACCCGAACGAGTTTTTCAAGGGAAGCCTCTGCGATACGCTTTCCGAGGAAATTTTTGCCGCCCGCCTGCGCCTTTCCCGTGCGCTCGACAAGAACGACAGCGGTGAAAATGCCGACGCCATGGCGATCGTAAAAGGCTATGAACAAATGCTCCGCATCCTCTGCCAACGCGCCTATGAATACGGAAAGGCCGCGGGCACAGAGAAATGATCCCCGGCAAAGGCAGCGGCCCGGCAAGAACATGCCGGGCCGTTTTATATGTGTTTGACGCTTCTACAGCAGGATGATGCCCGCCTTTTCACAGGCTTCCACAGTCTCCTGATCCCAGATGGAGGATTGTACCTCCCCGATATGCGCCTTGTTCATCAGGAGCATGCAGATGCGGGATTGGCCGATGCCGCCGCCGATGGTCAGCGGGAGCTGGCCTGCAAGCAGCATGCGGTGGAACGGCAGCGTGCGGCGCGCGTCGCAGCCCGCCTCCGTAAGCTGGCGGTCAAGCGCTTCCGCATCCACACGGATACCCATGGAAGAGATCTCCAGCGCGCAATCCAGCTGCGAAAAGTAGAACAGGATGTCGCCGTTGAGCGACCAGTCGTCATAGTCCGGCGCGCGGCCGTCGTGCGGCTTGCCATCGCTGAGCTTGCCGCCGATCTGCATCAGGAACACGGTCTTGTATTCCCGGGTGATCGCGTTTTCCCGCTCTTTGGGGGATAACTCCGGATAACGGTCCAGCAGCTCCTGCGTGGTGATGAATTTTACCTCGCGGGAAAGCTCCGTATGGATATGCGGATAGCGTGCCCTGAGCGCGTCGAGCGTATCGCATACGCAGCCAACGATGGAGCGCACTGTGCTTTGCAGCGTCTCCAGGTTGCGCGTCTCGCGCGTAAGCACCTTCTCCCAATCCCACTGATCCACATAAACGGAATGCAGGTTATCGAGCGTTTCATCCCGCCGGATGGCGTTCATGTCCGTATACAGCCCTTTGCCAGGGCGGAAATCATAGCGGTAGAGGGCCATTCGCTTCCATTTCGCAAGCGAATGCACCACCTGTGCTTCGGTCTCCGCGCAGGGGATATCGAAGCTGACCGGACGCTCCACACCGTTGAGGTCATCGTTGAGGCCGCTTTGCGGCTGCACGAACAGCGGCGCAGTCACGCGCTTCAACCGCAGCGCACGCGCAAGCCCATCCTGGAAAGAACGCTTGATGAAGCTGATCGCATCCTGCGTTTCGTATAACGTCATCGTGGAGCGGTATCCCTTTGGAATGATCGTGTTTGCCATGTGTGGGAATCTCCTTCACTTTTGTTGCGCCCAGACTATGCTGCAATCCATAGCTTTCCGCAGATTTTATATATTTTATATTATATATTTGAAATGCGCAATATGCTATACGTACGGTAAAATAAAATGGCGTATCCCCACCTTTGCATCATGGCTTTTCGTGCCGCTATCCATTGCATGTATGCGCCAGCACAAGCTCCTGCGTACGATCCAGATGCGCGCGGTCCGCCTCTGCCGCACGCTCCGGCTGGCCCTCCAAAATATGCCCGACGATCGCCGCGTGCTCCGCATGGGAGCGCTCCGCGTCCCCTTCGCTCATGATCGCGCTGATGCGGATGAGCATCAGCTGCGCGCGCAGGCTGCCGTGGATCCGGCAGGCTGTCGCGTTCCCTGCAAGCCGCAGCAAGAGCGTATGTAGGCTTTCGCCCGCCTGCTCGCCCCAGGAATCCCCCATTTCGGAATATGCCGCGCGCTCGCGGCGCAGGCAGGCCCGGAGTTCCTCCGCGTTGGGCTCTGCCCAATCCGCACACAAGCTATGAATTGCATCCACCTCCAGCAGGCACCGGAGCGAGAAATTTTCGCGCACATCGCGCTCCGAAAGCTCCCGCACATAAACGCCGCGCTTCGGGATCTCGACCAGCAGACCGTCCCCCGCAAGCATATGCAGCGCCTCCCGCACCGGGGAACGGCTGACGCCCAGGCGTTCCGCGATATCGTTTTCCTGCAGCCATTCGCCCGGCTGGTATCTCTGCTGGATCAAAGCCTGCCGGAGGCTCCGGTATACCAGTTCCTTAATCGTTGCCGTGTCAAACTGCCTCGACATATGCCTCTCCCTCCGCACGGCAGGCCCGTGTTTTGTTTAAATTATAACACGCATGCCGCCCCTTGAAAACGGTTTTGTGCAAATTGCTGCGCATTCCGCCAACCCTGCCGTCATTTCGCCGTAACTTTACCGCCGCGCTTGTTCCACAATTTTGTTCATGTTTTGTTCACGCTCTCCGCCCGCGATATGGTTTGTGCTGCCGCATGAAACAGAGTATAATGCCATCAAGAAGGTGGTACGAAAGATGTCTAAACAACGAAAACCCGGAAAAATCATCCTGCTGGTGCTCGCCACGGCAGCTTTGCTCGCGCTTGCTGCCATCGGCATTTTTTATTTGCGGATCAGCTCCCCTGCCGCATTGTTTGAAAGCACCCCAACCGCCGCGCCGGAACCCGCAACACCCGCGCCTGCGCCGGAGCAAACGCCGGACGCGGCGGCGACGGCTGCGCCCACCCCTGCCATCACCCCGGAACCAACCCCGACGCCCATGTCGGAAGCGGCGCTTGAATCGCTTTCCGATTTGAGTTTTATGGAGAACCGCGTGAACATCATGGTGTTCGGCATCGACAAAAGCGAAGAGCGCGAGGCTTCCGGCTCGTTCCGCACGGATACGATGATCCTCGTGACGATCAATTTTAAAACAAACGCCGTGGACATGATCTCTATCCCGCGCGACAGCTATGTTCTGCTTTACAACAATGCGGGCGAGCTGATCGAACCGCTCGACCCTTACGGGAAGGTAAACAGTGCGTTTTCGCTGGGCGGCGGCCTCAAGCACGGCGGTTACCAAAGCGCGATGAATACCGTGAGCGCGCTTTTCGGCGGGATTCCGATCCAATATTATGTGAGCGTAGATATGAACGCCGTGAAGGAAGTGGTCGATGCGATGGGCGGCGTAGAATACGACGTGGACATCGAAGTCACGATGAACGGGCGCATGCTCCACCCGGGCTTGCAGCATCTGGACGGACAGGCCGTGCTGGATTACTGCCGCCAGCGTAAAGGCAGCTCCGACGTGGCGCGTGCAGACCGCCAGCAGCGCATGCTCCTCGCCATATTCAACCAGATGAAGCGCACGGGGCAGATCGCAAACATCCCGAAGATCTACACCGCCGTGCAGAACAACATCGAAACGAACCTGAGCTTTGAGCAGATTTGTTCCCTTGCGCTTGTCGCGGTGCGCATGGATTCCGAGAATTTGGAGCGCCATATGGCGCCTGGAGAATATATGAGCCTATACGCGCGGGATTGCTGGTGCCTGCACACGCTGGAGCTCCAGAAATTGATTGAGGAGGTGTTCGGCGCAGAAGTCATCGTGGACCCGAACGCAGACGCGGAAGCGCTGAGGCTTTATGTGGAAACAAACCGCCTTGCGGTCGCATCGGAACTTGCCGCGGGCAACCGCGCTTATGCCGACGCGCAATACCTGCTGGCAAATTATAAAAGCAGCATTTCCTCCGCCGAGCGCAGCGCCCTGCAAAGCGCAATGCCCCACCTCAAGACCGCGCTGCGTAAGGAGAGCAAGGGCCTCCTTGACCTCTATACCCCGCCGGTACGCGCGCTGGCGGATTCCATCTGGGCAAACCTCGGCGGCATAGGGCCGATCCCCTCCGGCGCGGCGGATGCCGTCACGCATGAAGAAGAGGATGACAGCGTCATGCCATCCAGCGGTTCCGGCAGCGGCATTCACATCGGGTAACAGGATCGCAGGAGAGCGCCCGCTCTTTTGGTTTTCGGCCTTATGTCTGTTCGTTCAAAAGCTGCATGAACTCGTCGCCGGTGATCGTCTCCTTTTCCAGCAGGTAATCGGAAAGCCGGTGCAGCGCGCCGATGTTTTCCGAAAGGATCCTGCGCGCCTTCTCCTGGGCGTCCTTCACCATTTCAACGACCTCATGATCCACAAGCGCCGCCGTCTCCTGCGAGCACGCGAGCGAGGTGTCCCCGCCCAGGTATGCGTTTTCGACGGTCTCCAGCGCCACCATGCCGAAGCGTTCGCTCATGCCGTAGCGTGTGACCATTGCACGGGCAAGGCGCGTCGCCTGCTCGATGTCATTGGAAGCGCCGGTCGTTGCGCTCGCGAAGATCAGCTCCTCCGCCGTGCGGCCGCCCGTGAGCGTCGCAAGTTTGTTAAACGCTTCCTCCCGGCTCATGAGGAAGCGCTCGCCTTCCTCAACCTGCATCGTATAGCCCAGCGCGCCAGAGGTACGCGGCACGATCGTGATCTTATGCACGGGTGCGGAATCGCTCTGCTTCGCGGCGACAAGCGCGTGGCCGACTTCATGGTAGGCGACGATCTTCTTTTCCCGCTCGGAGATCACGGCGCTCTTGCGCTGATAGCCGGCAATGACCACCTCCACGCTTTCCTCAAGATCCGCCTGCTCCACCAAGTCGCGCCCCATGCGAACCGCGCGCAGCGCCGCTTCGTTGACGATGTTTGCAAGTTCCGCACCGGAAGCGCCGCTCGTCGCCCGTGCGATCGCGTTAAAGTCGATGTCTGGGGCCAGATGCACAGCCTTCGCATGTACCCGGAGGATCGCCTCGCGGCCAGCGAGATCCGGCAGTTCCACAGGGATGCGCCGGTCGAAACGGCCAGGGCGAAGCAGCGCCGGGTCGAGTGAATCCGGGCGGTTCGTCGCTGCCAGGATGACCACGCCGTTCTTGCCGTCAAAGCCATCCATCTCGGTCAAAAGCTGGTTGAGCGTCTGCTCGCGCTCGTCGTTGCCGCCAAGGCCGCCCTCGCGTTTCTTGCCGATGGTGTCGATCTCGTCAATGAACACGATGCAGGGCGCCTTCTCGTTTGCCTGCTTGAACAAATCGCGCACCTTGGCTGCGCCCATACCTACGAACATCTCCACGAACTCCGAGCCGGAGATGGAGAAGAACGGCACCTGCGCCTCGCCTGCGACAGCCTTGGCGAGGAGCGTTTTGCCCGTGCCCGGAGGGCCCACAAGCAGCGCGCCCTTTGGGAGCCGGGCGCCGATCTTCGCGTATTTGCCTGGGTTGTGCAGGAAGTCAACGATCTCCGTAAGCGCTTCCTTCGCTTCGTCCTCACCCGCAACGTCCGCAAACGTCTTGCCTGTCTGCGCTTCCACGTAGATCTTTGCGTTCGCCTTGCCAAAGCTCATCGCATTGGGGCCGATGCCGCCGTTTTGCAGCCTGCGCATCATGAACTGGCCCAGCGCGGCGAAGATCAGGATTGGCAAGATCCATGTGAGCAGGAAGGTCAGCAGCGGGGAGCTCTGCGTTGGGATCGCCGCGGCAAATTCAACATCCGCGTTTTCCAGCCGTTCCCGCAATCCCTCATCAGGCCAGATGCCAGTTTTGTAAACGCGCTCGCGCCCGTTCTCGTCCACCGCAAGGAACGTGATGAGGCGCTCCGCCTCATCACGCGCGACCTGCTTTACCTTGCCATCGTCCACCATTTGCAGGAACTCGCTGTACCCCACCTCGATCACCTGCGCCTCCATCAGCGCGGGGAACACGAGCGCGTTGAGCAGCAGCATGATCACCGTTACCATGATGCAATAATACACCAGCGGCTTTTTTGACGGCTTGTGTTCTTTCATATTGCCCATTTGTATCCTCCAGCCAAATCTCTTCCGTGTTGATTTCTTTTATTATACTGTCCACTTGCGAAGAAAAAAAGGATTCTTCCGGGGAAAATGTGAAACAAATCGGCGCCATTGTGAACAGGGATAAGGTCTCCGGGTCCATCGGAAAAGCGGGCCGTGTTTTCACAGCGGCCCGCTCCGGTTGTTTTTCGGTTCAAATGAGGTTCATCCCGGTTTCCGGATCAAACATATGGATGACGTTGCCGCCGAAGGTGAAGTTCACCTTTGCGCCATAGCTGAAATCCTGCTGCGGCATACCCTGAAGGTCGAGCGTCGGGATGATGACGACGACGTCCTTGCCGCCCGCGTTCACGTGCAGGTGTACGGAGCTTCCCATCATCTCGGAAACATCCACCGTGGCGGAAATGTGCGCTGCGGCATCGTCCGCGCAGAGCATCACATGCTCCGGGCGGATGCCGAGGGTGATCGGCTGCGGCTGCGCGCCCTTTGCGCGCAGCGCCTGCTGCTTCTCCTCCGGCAGATGTACGCGCGCAGAGCCGAGGGAGACGAAATAGCCGTCCGCATCTTTTTCGAGCTTTGCTTCAAAGAGATTCATTTGCGGGGAGCCAATAAAGCCCGCCACGAAGAGGTTTGAAGGATGGTTGAACACCTCCTGCGGCGTGCCGATCTGCTGGATGAAGCCGTCCTTCATGATGACGATGCGGTCGCCCAGCGTCATGGCTTCAGTCTGGTCATGGGTAACGTAAATAAACGTGGTGTCGATGCGCTGGCGCAGCTTGATGATCTCTGCGCGCATCTGGTTCCTGAGCTTTGCGTCAAGGTTGGAGAGCGGCTCGTCCATCAGGAATACCTGCGGGTCGCGCACGATTGCCCGGCCGATGGCAACACGCTGGCGCTGGCCGCCGGAAAGCGCCTTGGGCTTGCGGTCCAGATACTGGGTGATGTCCAGGATCTCCGCCGCCTCGCGCACCTTCCGGTCAATGACCTCCTTCTTCTCCTTGCGCAGCTTGAGCGCGAAGGCCATGTTTTCATAGACCGTCGCGGTCCTTAGGCGGAACGTCGTTCACGAGGCGGTCGCCGATGTAGAGCTCGCCCCCGCTGATCTCCTCCAGGCCCGCCACCATGCGCAGCGTCGTGGATTTCCCGCAGCCCGACGGGCCGACGAGCACGATGAATTCCTTGTCCGCGATTTCCAGGTTGAAGTCCTGCACCGCGACCACGTTCTTGTCGTAGACCTTCTTGATGTTCTTGAGCGTTACCTTTGCCATGTCCCCAGCTCTGGCGGCGGAGCCTCCGCTCCGTTCGCCTCGCACGCACAGGCTGGCTGCGCCATGCATTACGGCAGGTCTCCACACTGCCGCACCGCGAGCTGCGCGGCTGTAAAATGCCTCCTTTTCATTCGTACCGCCCCGCATGCTGTGGAGTGCGCGGCAGCCGTGGTTTATTGATGGGATCGCTCCCAAACTGCTCCACATTATCGCTTCTATTATAAATGCCGCACGGCGCTTGCGCAAGCGTTGTGCGGCATTTCTTTCACAAGGGTTTTATGGAGCGTTTGCGTTACCGGTCCCCAAAGCCGTCCGGATGGGTGCTGTGCCAGCGCCACGCGGAAGCGATGATCTCCTCCACCTCCGTGAACCGCGGCTCCCAGCCAAGCACTTCGCGCGCCCGGTCGCCGGAGGCCACAAGCTGCGCGGGGTCGCCCGCGCGGCGTGCCGCGTTCACGGTCGGGATCGCCTTGCCGGTTACGCGCTCCGCCGCACGGATGATCTCCCGGACGGTGAAGCCAACGCCGTTGCCGAGGTTGAACGCGCCGCTCTCCCCGCCCGCGGCAAGGTATTTCACCGCAAGGATATGCGCTTCTGCCAGGTCCGTCACGTGAATATAATCCCGCACGCAGGTACCGTCCCGCGTTTCATAATCCGTCCCGAACACGCTCGCCGCCGGGCGCTGCCCGTTCGGCACCTGCAGAACGAGCGGGATAAGATGCGTTTCCGGCATGTGCGCTTCCCCGATGCAGCCGCTTTCGTGTGCACCGCAGGCGTTGAAATAGCGCAGGGAAGCATATTTAATGCCATGCGCCGCCTCCGCCCAGTGGAACATCCGCTCCATCGCAAACTTCGTCTCACCATATGGGTTTGTGGGAGCAGTGCGGTCGCTCTCCCGGATGGGGATGCGCTCCGGCTCGCCGTATACGGCCGCCGTGGAGGAAAACACGACTCTCCGCACGCCCTCCTCCGCCATGGCGGCAAGCAGCGTGCAGGTGCCGCCGACGTTGTTGTCGTAATACTTCATGGGGATCTGCATGCTCTCCCCCACGAGCGAATTCGCGGCGAAATGGATCACCGCGTCCGGCGCTTCGCGTTGGAGCACTCCGCCGAGGAAAAACCGATCCCGCACGTCGCCTTCATGGAAGCGCGCCTCCGGGTGCACTGCCGCCCGGTGGCCCGTTTGCAGGTTATCCACAACCGCCACGTCGTAACCCTGGCCGAGCAGCGCGTAAACGGCATGCGAACCGATATAGCCCGCGCCGCCCAAAACGAGTATTTTCATGCTCAATCCTCCCGAAATACAATCAAATTTATGGTATCTGTTCCCATTTTTATCGTTACAGTTTATCTCAGTTGATTGTACCCTATGCTGCGCTTCCCGGCAATTAAAAAAGGATGAATTTTTTTTTTAAAGTTATTGCTGTTTAAAGCGGATACAGCCCGAAACAGCCGTATCCGCTTTTTGTTCAAAGTTCATCTAAAACACTTGCAAATGAGCTACTTTTTATTTATTGTAGCGGCGTATAGAGCCGCCGGGCAATTTTCCGGTATGCACACCATCGTCTATTACAAGCACACCGTTTACCGCTACATACTGGACGCCTTCGGGGTACACTCGAGGTTCTACCAAGTTTTCGTTGGTCTTCATATTATCAATGTCGAGCACCAGCATATCTGCACGGTAGCCTTCCTTTATTAGACCTCGGTCAGTAAGGCCAAGGATCTCAGCCGGCTTACCAGTAATCTTGCGAATGGTATCTTCTATACGGGGCATGCCAAACTCCTGAATAAACTTTATGAAGCCGCAATAGGTGTTCGGGTTAGGCTTCTTATTCGGGAATTCAGGGTCATAATGCCGGGTGGACTCCAAATCAAATACGAATGTATCATTACCTACGCAGGCCAATGGATGCTCAAGATAGGTCTTGACAGCATATCGGTTCATGGAATGGGTCGCCTGGAATATGCAAATATCAGGCTCTTCTACCAGCAGGTCAAAGACAAGCTCAAGGCTAGGTTTATGGGCTTTCGCAGCCAATTCTTTGATGGTGCACCCTATGCGGCCGGAGTCCCGACTTTGTATAATCCTCATGGATTCATCCCAATCCGGATTGATTACAGGATTAAGCGCATAATATTTCCCGGCAAGTATAACATCGGAAATCTTCTTGCGATAATCAGGGTAACGCAGATTATGGGAAAATAACGTCGCTCCGTTTGTATACATATACCATGGACGGAATATAGCCATCAGCGCAGGCGCGATCATAGTGCCGCCGGTAATATTTGGGATAACATCGAAATTGGCCCTTGCACCGCGGGCGACATATTCGTCGATGACCTGCAGAGTGCGTTTTGCAGAAGCAGTCTGCATAAAATCATCGTTGGAAGGAAATATATCAAATCCCGTGGACAAGTGAGAAATTTCAACCTGAATGTCATTGGCAAGGCCAATTTCCATTACCTCACGGATACCGTCGATTTTCTTCTGCTTCTTGGGCGTGCCGTTGCGAAGGCCGGTCTTTCTCCAGTGGGAGAAATATATACCATCATAGGGTTTTAGCTCCGATGTCATATCGATGAGCTCCTCTGTGGTACAAAAGTAGCCGGGTTTGTAATCAAGGCCAGCAGACATACCGAAGGCGCCCGACTCCAAGCACTCGCGGATATGTGCCTTAAGCGTCTGCCGTTCGTCCTCAGTAAGGGGGCGTATATGGTCAGGATCAGAATTATTTAGCCTCAACGTATTATAACCTGCAAGGGTAATTATGTTTCCGGAAAGTCCATGGCGGTCGATTTCGTCAAGGAAGTCGCCCATGGTTTTCCATGTAGGGGTAAACCCACACTCTTCCTCTATATAGGGGATAGTTTCATCCGTACGGGTATAGTGATCCATATCATACCAATCGGGGTTTAACTTGCCGCAGAGTTTCTGAAGAATATCATACAGGGCCTGAGTTCCCTCCCAAAGGTGGCCTACCGGTGCGATGGAATGGCCGCACTGGCAGCCTACAAAAGTAGTTATGCCTTGCCGGAGCATGCTTTCCATCTTGCTGAAGCCAAGTATTACCGTATCAGCATGAGAATGCATATCAATGAAGCCAGGGGTAATAAACTTGCCTTTGGCGTCGATTATGCGCCCAGCCTCAGCATCCTGCAAGTTGCCAATACAAACAATGCGCATCCCCTTTACGCCTACGTCGGCAGTGTAGCTGTCCCCTCCGGTACCATCAATAATGGTGCCGTTTTTAATTATAATATCATACATACTACAAACCTCCTATATTTCTGGAGGACGCTGCGCAGCGTCCTCCTTTCATCGCAATGCTGATATGATTATTTTGCAATATTTTTATCCATCACCTGATGGAATACGCGCATAAGATTGCCGCCCAGCACTTTGGAAGCCTCTTCTTCACTGAGGCCACGGGCAAGCATTCTGTCTACAAAGTTTTCCCACTTATCAAAGTAGTTGAAGCCCTCCACCTGTTTATGGAAATCGTCGAATCCGCCGTACCAACCGGGCAGTGTGCGGCCAAATGAAATCCTCTTCATCTTAGCAAAAAGTGTAGAGCGTTTCCATCTGTCTGTGCCGACGCCCACATTGTCTATACTGGCAATTTCTGCGATATGTAATATGTGGTCAATAAAGCGGTCAACAGTTGGCCACTTGGAGTTATCGTCATCGCACATGATGCTATGGGGGCATACACAAATAACACCGCCCTTGGCACTGCAGCGCTTAATCTGCTCATCGCTAGCATTTCTGCGATGGTGGCACAGAGCTTTTGCAGAGGAATGGGAGAATATAGCAGGATCCTCAGAATGATCTATCGCCTCAAGGGAAGTGCGCTCACCTACATGAGAAAGATCCATAACGATGCCAAGCCGGTTAAATTCATATATGCATTGCTGGCCGAATCTGGTAAGGCCGTGATCTTCTGGTTCGTAAACGCCGGAGCCAAGAGACCCTTGCTGGTTGTATGTAAGCTGTGCTATACGCAGCCCTTGCCGGTACGCAAGCTGCACATAGCGCAGATCGCTTTGGAAAAGTTCAGAACCCTGTGTGCTAAGGATAACGGCCAGCTTATGCTCCCGCTTAGCCCGCTCAATGTCCATAGCGTTATTGACAATAAGCACTTGATCCGGCAGGGTATCAGCCAGCAGATAGTAATCTATGGTAGCCTTGCAAAATTCATCGAAGGTCGAAGGATAGTTGTCATCCAGCACAGTATCACTTATGCAGGTCACGCCTCCCGCAAGCAGCATATCAATAAGATTGGTTTTATCGTCCGCCTCAATGGGGGGGTCAATAAACAGGCAATGGTGCAGGCAGTCTATCGTGATAGACTCATTAAGTACCTTTTGAGCTTTGTGATTCATTTGTCTACTTCTCCTCTGTTTAATTTATTTTTGGAAAATGGCAGGCAACACTATGTTCCTCACCAACTTTCACCACTGGGGGTACGCATTTTGTGCATATTTCCTGCGCATACTCACAACGCGTGTGGAAGCAGCAACCGGAAGGTGGGTTTATTGGGCTTGGCACCTCACCGCCAAGCATTCTATTCATGCTTTTTCGCTCCGGGTTTGGAATCGGTATTGCATCAAGCAATGCCTGTGTGTATGGGTGGGCAGGATCGTTGAACAGGGACTTTTTATCAGCAATTTCAACGATATGGCCCAGATACATTACTGCAAGCCTGTCGCAGATATGGTTCACAACGCTCAGGTTATGAGAAATAAATACATAGGTCAAATTATACTGGCGCTGTAGCTTCTGCATTAGGTTGAGAATCTGCGCCTGTATGGATACATCCAGCGCGCTTACTGGTTCATCGCATACGATGAGATCCGGGTTCAGCGCCAGAGCTCGTGCCGTCCCTACACGCTGGCGTTGTCCCCCCGAAAATTCATGCGGATATTTGGTGACTTGCTCAGCGCTAAGTCCCACATCCGCCAAAAGATTTAAAACCTTGTCTTTACGATCCTTTTTCGTACCTATATGATGAACATCCAAAGGTTCCATGATGCTCTTGCCTATCGTATAACGCGGGTCAAGCGACGAATATGGATCTTGAAAAATAATTTGTATCTTTTTGGCGAGCTCCTTGCTCTCCGCCCTGGAGTACTTAGTTAAGTCACGGCCTTTAAAAAATATTTTCCCAGAGATCGGGTTCAACAGGCGTGCTATCGCAAACCCGGTGGTGCTTTTGCCGCAGCCAGACTCTCCCACTATGCCAAAGGTTTCACCGCTAAAGACTGTAAAAGTTATGCCGTCCACAGCCTTCACATAGCTTTTCCGCACCTGCCCAAACTTTGCCTTGACGGGATAATAGATCTTCAGATCCTCGACACGCAGCAGTTCCTCACGCATTTTTTCACCCCCGTTTCTCATATTTCCAGCAGCGTACCTTTCTGCCATCCCTGTGTTCAAACATCGGCGGAAAGTCATTCATACAGCGCTCCATTGCGCATTCGCACCTGGGTGCAAAGCGGCAGCCTCTGGGGTAGTCCTTAGGGGTAGGCAGCATTCCCTTTATGTTGTAAAGCTCGTCTCGTTCATCACCAATGACAGGTATTGACTTGAGCAATCCCATTGTATAAGGGTGTAACGGCTCCTTGAATATACTGTTCACATCAGCATATTCTACTGCCTGTCCAGCATACATCACCATTACCCGCTGAGCAATTTGAGCCACAATGCCAAGGTCATGCGTGATAAGTATTATGGAAGTATTGAGGTTGCGTTTAATTTCTGAAAGCAGCCGCAATATTTGCGCCTGGATTGTCACATCCAAGGCAGTAGTAGGTTCATCCGCAATTAATATGGTAGGATTGCAAGCCAACGCCATTGCTATCATGGCGCGTTGACGCATGCCTCCCGAAAGCTGATGTGGATAGTTCTTTATCATTTTGTCCGGGGAATGTATTCCTACAAGTCCCAACATTTCTATCGCTTTTGCTTCGGCTTGTTCCTTTGACATACCCTGATGGCGGCGCAGCGACTCCATTATTTGATGCCCTATGCTGAAGACGGGGTTTAGTGAAGTAAGCGGTTCTTGAAATATCATGGAAATTTCGTTCCCGCGAATACTCTGCATTTCCCTTTCGCTGAGTTTAAGCAGATCCCGTCCCTTATAAATAATCTCACCATCCAGCACCTTACCGGGAGGAGAAGGCACGATTCTCAATACCGACAGAGAGGTTACGCTCTTTCCGCATCCAGACTCACCCACTATTGCAAGTGTCTCATTTTCGTGCAGCGTGAGATTCAATCCATCAACGGCAGGTACTTCGCCTTCATCTAGGAAAAAATGCACCTTAAGATTTTTGATTTTCAGCAGTTCTTTTTCCATCTCCGTCACCTCACCCTTTATTCTTAAGCTTGGGATCAAGGGCATCCCGGAGGCCATCTCCCACAAGGCTAAAGCTCATCACGACCAGCGTAATAGCAATTCCCGGGAATATGGCCGACCACGGCTGAATTCGTATAATATCCACCGCCTTGTTGAGCATAGAGCCCCATTCAGGCGTAGGCGGCTGTACCCCTAGTCCCAAAAAGGAAAGCGATGAGGATGTCAAGATCGCTGTTCCTAAGTTAAGCGTTATGTTGACGATTATCTGCGACATAGCATTGGGGATAATATGGCAGGTAATAATGTGCAGATTGGATGTACCCATCACTTTGCACGCACTGATATATTCACCATTTCGCAATGAAATTACTACGCCTCTTGTCATGCGGGCGAGGGATGGTATTGAGAATATAGCGATCGCCGCTGCAGTATTGAAAAGGCCATTTCCTAAAATTGCGATTATGACAATTGCAAGCAACAGGCTTGGAAACGCCAGCAGTATATCAATGAGCCTCGAAATAACCGTGTCGACCCACTTTCCAAAGTATCCCGCGCACACACCAAGTATTATGCCAGCTACGGCGCCGCAGAGCACTCCGCTAAAGCTGAGTGCAAGTGATGTACGTGCACCATATACAATGCGTGTAAACACATCACGGCCAAGATAGTCCGTGCCGCAAACATGTTCTTTACTGGGCATTTGGTTGATTTTGGTGTAATCCTGTTCGAGAGGATCCATCGTGCAGAGACTGGGGCCGAAAATAGCCATCAATATGAAAACCAACAATATCACAGAACCCACGACGGATACTTTCCGTTTGATAAACCGTTTGAATATAGGAGATTTAAACATTCCGTTTCCTCCCGTCATTCATACTTGACACGCGGGTCAATAAGGCCGTAAAGCAGATCGACCAACGTGTTCACAAGAACAAATGTCGCAGCTAGCACAAGTATCGTGCTTTGCAATGCTGGATAGTCACGATTCCCTACAGCATCTATCATAAACTTGCCTACCCCAGGTATTGAAAACACAGTTTCCACCAGTGCGGAACCGGCGAGAAGCGTGCCGAATCTGAGGCCAATTGCCGTCAGAATAGGGATCATGGCATTTTTAAAGGCGTGAGAAAGAACTATAGTGCCTTTTGGCATACCCCTTGATTTGGAAGTGCGAATGTAATCCTGATTGATTACATCAAGCATTGATGAGCGTGTAGTCCTAGCTATCATGCCGACCGCTCTTAAGCCTAAGGTAGCCATGGGCAATATTGCATATTTTATTCCCTTAAATCCAAAGGTGGGAAGCCAGCCGAGCTTTACAGAAAACAAAAGCATCAACATTAGCGCAAGGAAAAACGAGGGCGTGGACACAGCCAGCATGGAAATAACCATAACGATGTTATCGGCAAGTTTATTATGATAAACTGCCGCCAACACACCAAAGCAGACGCCTAATATCGACCCTATAAGCGTACCGCCTACGGCAAGGGTAACGGTGGCTTTATAACGTGTAGCAAGCTCCTCAGCAATGGTCTTATGTGTAAACAACGAAGTTCCCAAATCACCTTTTAATATGTTTATCACATATCGAACATACTGTATGGGCAACGGATCGTTAAGGCCGTGCTGTTCCCGTACATATTCAAGGTATTCCGGATCCGTCCCTTCATCCATTCCATAAAGGATAGTGACCGGGTCACCTGGAATAAGTCTTACCATCAGAAACGTGATAGCGGATATAACCAGCAACGTAGGAATTAGCTGGAGTATCCGTTTTGTTGCATATCTTAGCATTTTAAACTCCTACCTGCTAAAGTGGAATATCCATGGGCCTGCCCCACAAACATCAAATGTGAGGCAGGCACCACTGATATGGGAAGGTCAGTCAGCGACGATAAGTACTTTGGAAAAATCCGGTGCTTTGCGTACATCTACCTGGAAACCGGATACCGAATCGGTTGTGCCAAAGAATGCCAATCGATTATTGATCCAGATACCTGCGGGATCTTCAGTCCAGATTATGTGCATAATTTCTTCGTAAATTTCTTTCCTTTTTGTTTCATTCAGCTCCTTAGCACCAGCGGCAAGCAGCTCATCCACACGTTCGTTAGAATACCACCCATAATTATTAGCATTTGTGCCGGCAGTTTCTGTGGTATAATAGCGGCGCATACCATCCGCATCGCAGGTTGCAGGTGCCTGGCCGGTAAGGAACAAATCCCAGCTCATCTTCTCACCTGGGTACGTAGAAGTGCAAGCTTCGCTCCATACGGCAGATTCAACTATCTCAATCTTTGCATTGATGTTTACCTTAGCAAGTTGTTGAACCATCATCTCCGCACTTTCTTGTGCTTTATCATAGCTGGTACGAACACAGATGGTGATGTCAAAGCCGTCAGGATAACCTGCCTCAGTCATCAGCTGCTTAGCTTTATCGGGATTGTATGGGATCTCGCCCATGTCAGCATACCCCCAGACACCTGGGCTCAAAGGAGCAGTACATACGGTTTCGCCCTTACTAGCATAAAGGACGTTGACAATTTCCTCAGTATTGACTGCATAAACCACAGCCTGGCGCAGACGCACATCTGACATATGCTCAGTAGTGCAGTTGAATTGGTACACATGCGTGCCGATATAGTTGAAGCCAAGTATTTTTACATCATCTGAGTTTTCGAAGCGGGTGATGTCCTCGGCTGCAATCGTATCCGCAATGTCGCATTCACCAGTTTCAAGCGCAATAGCACGAGAGGTTGCGTTGTCTATAACCTGAACGATAAGGTTCTTGGTTAAAGGCGCACCGGCGTAATATTTTTCGTTAGCCTCAAATACCATCTCTTCACCTTGGGACCACGAAACGAGCTTGTATGGGCCAGTGCCGTTGACGGATTCGGTTGTAAGGCCGAGCTCGGTACCATACTTTTCGATATAGTCCTTGTCCAAAATAAGGTTAGCCCTATGGAGCAAATTTGGGATGAAGGCAGCCATGGGTTCCGCAGTAGAAAGAGCGACGGTAAATTCATCAATAACATCACATGACGCAATGATACCCATGGTGCTGGTGTAACGGACAGGGTTATCCTTATCCAACAGGCGATCGTAGCTGGCTTTTACATCAGCGGAGGTGAGTTGTTTCCCGTTGTGGAAATATACGTCCTTGCGGAGGTTAAAAGTCCATACGCAACCATCAGCTGACACGGAATAACTTTCTGCAAGGTCGGGAATCATTTCTCCAGTCTCTGGGTCTAGCTTAACAAGGCCATTATAGACAGTGCGGAGGATGGTCTCATTGGTATTGTTCATCTGCCCGTCAAGTACATTCTGGTCAGTATTGGTGACATATATGATAGTATCTTTATACTTTGCCTCTGGCTTCTGTGTACCAGGGTTGTCGGCGGTAGCATCAGGCTCCTGAGTCCCGGTTCCATCTTGCTGCGCCGTTCCAGGTTTCATATTGCCAGTATTGGTGCAACCAGTGACTAGGCCTAGTACCATCACAAATGCGAGGAACAAACCCCAAAATCGCTTCATTTTCATTTTCCTCCTTAATATTTTTATTCATAAACGCCGTCTTCTGTTTAACAGCGTCTAAATCAATATTCCTCTTTCTTTTGCAAGTTTTTTCCCTTTTATATAGCCAAAGCCTTGATGGTACATATCAATGCCAATAAGTTCCTTGAGTGCCGCGTTGCATTTATTGTCGTCTGTCTTTATATAGGCATAATAGAACGCCAGACCAAAAAGTTGCGTTATTTTTTCGAGCTTCATACGGTTAGGCCGTTTAAGACAATTTTCTTCTATATCCGTGATACTGTAAAACTCTTCCGGCGGTATTTTTCCAGCAAACAATTTTACTCGTTTTTTGTAAGAATAATCCATTTGCGTACAAGATATTTCGCAATCGAACGCATTCAGCAGCTTATGAGCCTCTTCCTTGTGTCCTCCTTCTACAAGGTTCACAAACATCCAATCGATAACGGGAAACAGATGTTCCTCTTCAAGGGTAAGTTCCCTGCAACGCTCCAATGTTTTTATAGCTTCATCATATTGCTCAGCCAGATTCAGTGCAACGCTTAAATAATACCAGTTATCCCATATATCGGGATCAACCTTAACCGCAAGGGCAATATCCGATATACAAGCCCAATATTGACCCTTCGCTATAAAACGGCGCCCTTTTTGCAGCCTAAGCTGTGCATTCATAGGATCATAATATAGGCCCTGGGAAAACGCCTCAATAGATTTGTCTATTTCGTCAGCTTCCACCATGAGCAGGCCATATTTGAGCCATAATTCAGCATCCCTAGGACTCTGTTCAAGGGCAGATTTGATCTGCGCTGTACGCTGCTTCAGGTCAGTATAATCCTGTTCTATATATGAAAAATATCTATTATGCATCCAACACGCCTCGCCTTCAAATACATTTAGCTTTTGTCTGATTCGAGATTGCTCAAGTCTGTTTCTTAAAAACTCGCGTTAAATATATTTTGATTATACATGTGCCTATTGCAAAACACAAATTATAAGTTATAATAGTTTTTATAGACTTTAATTATAGTAAGTTCAATAAAAAGGAGTCCTATATCATGCAATTTAGAGATCTTGAATACGTTATTGTTTTAGCCGAGCAGCGAAACTTCTCAAGGGCTGCTCAGGAACTCTACATAACGCAACCCGCGCTAAGCCAAGCTGTAATACGCCTTGAACAGGAATTGGGTACAAAGTTGTTTAACCGACAGCATAATCTGGTTGATCCAACTTCTGCTTGCCAGTTACTCATAGAGGACGGGAAGGCTATCCTGATGATGCGAAAGCGGCTGTTCCAACGGCAAGAAGATTCCAAGAATATGAAAATTGGGCGGCTAAAGGTAGGCTTAACTAAGCTGATAAGCCGATTTTACCTTCCCAATGTTTATCGAGAGTTTCATAAGCAATATCCCGGTATTGAGCTTACATTATATGAATATACAACGATTTCACTCGAAGAGGCTGTTGAACGAGGCGAAGTCGATTTGGCTATATTCCCATTTTTTACGAAAAGCGATATGTTGAATTATATTCCACTAATTACTGAGAACATGTACCTTGCCGTTCCAAAGGAGCACCCTGTAAGAAATAAGCTGAATTCGAATCGTTTAGAAGCGCGACTTATTGACTTTAAAAACGATGGGTTCATACTACTTTCTAAGGGATTGCGTACCAGGATGGTCACGGATGCGTTGTTTACACTGGCAGGCTTTACACCGCGAATCGTATTTGAAACCCAGCAATCCGACACGGTAAACGCCCTCGTTGGGGCAAATATGGGCGTAGGCATCGTGTCAGAAACTGTCTGCCTTTTCAATAGTGGTAGCAGCGGCTGTCTGTATTATAAAATCTCTGATGTTGACGCTTCAAGGCAAATTGTAGCTGCTTATAATAAAGAACTATATCTATCAGGGGCATCTAAAGCATTTATCAATATATTTAGGGCGGCTTCGATTGCACTGATGGCACAATTTAAGACTTTTTTTGATGCACAGGAAGTAGGCTAATGCTGCTCTGGCAACATGCAGCATCCTGTCCTAAATAGCATAGATACTTGGCAGGCAAGTTTGTGGAAAATCTTAGATTTGATCTATTTATTGCAGAACGAATCAAACATCAGAAAACATGCTCAAATCGCAGAGCATAGCAACGCGCGCCTAGCTTTTCCCGGGCTTGGATGGCAGACAGATGGACACCAATGCCATTGGCGGCGCTACAGCGAGCAGCATGGTATATCGTCCAATCTCCACGAATCTCTGCACGCTGCGGTAAGTCTTGTTAAAGCTGAGCTCCCGGAGGATTTGCTGATCAAATGGCCTGTCACTCTGAAAACATAGATACAGGCCTATATACGCATGTCACCGGTGGTGGTTTCAAAGAACCGCAAATATAGTTGAAGGCGTTTCCTCAAAAATTCTATAACCGCGTACTTTTGCGTGTACCTCGCATATGCAAAAACGCCTGAATCCCTGGGGTTTCAGGCGTTTTTTGGTGGTGGAGACATATCAACCAAATCCGAACCCAGAAAGTCATCGACTTCCTTGAGCGTAATCGTCTGTATGCCATGCTGATAGTTATAGGTCAGCACCAGCTTATCATCGTACACGAATACTGCGTTGACAAAGGTATCGATCAGCCTCTTCTGAAATTCCCGGTCATTGGGATCACCGTATCGGAACTGAGAAAACCAATGCTCCATATACTCCCGTGTCAGCTTTGGCTTTTGTAACTCTGCCATCGTGATTCTGAGAGACAGTTCTTCCTTCTGTTTCTCCAATTCTTCAAGCCGTTGCTTCGTGGATGCCGTAAAGATGCCTTGCTGGATAGCATTGAGCATATTTTCAATGCCCCTTTCCGTCTCGGCAAGCTGACGGCGCAAAGCAGGAATTGTCACATCCTCGCGCTCCTGCATGGCAAGCAGTGCGTCAATGATTCGATTGATCTTTTCCTCATTTAGCACGCGTTCCATCGTCAGACGGACAACTGCGCGTTCGATCCAATCCTTCTTGACCGCCTTTTTGTCACAGCCCTTTTTGCGCTTCGCATTACCGCACTTGTAGTAGTAATGCATCGCTCCGGTGTGGCTTTTTCCGCTTTCTCCAACCATCATGCGCTCACACTTGCCGCAGAACAGCTTTGTGGTCAGCAGGAACTCGCTTTCTTTGGCTTTGGTGTGTGCCGGTGCGCGTTTGTTCTTCTCCATGCGCTGCTGAACGCGATAGAACAAATCCTCCGGAACGATAGCAGGAACGCCGCCGGGAATGACCACATCCTGATAGCTGTATTCACCAATGTACTTGCGATTTTTGAGCAGCGCATTGAAACTGTTGGTATTGAACGGCTTGCCGCGCTTGGTTGTCAACCCGCGTGAATTGAAGTCTTCAACGATGGAGCGCACCGTTGCGCCTTCTGAATATCGCTCAAAGATTTCCACCACCAACGGTGCAGTTTCGGGATCTACAACCAGCTTTTGCGTCTGCTTGTCCAGCAGATAGCCCAGCGGAATACCGCCGCCGTTATTCTTGCCCTTGAGAGCATTTTCTTTTTGTCCGCGATGGATCTTCTCGGACAACTCAGCGGAGTAAAACTCGGCATATCCTTCCAGCATGGATTCCAGAATGATGCCCTCCGGTCCGTCGGAGATATGCTCTTTGGCGGACACGACTTTTACGCCGTTCTTTTTCAGAATGTGCTTGTAATGCGCGCTGTCGTAGCGGTCACGGGAGAAGCGGTCGAGCTTCCAGACAAGCACGATTTCAAAGAGACCTTTTGCGCTGTCCTTGATCATGTGCTGGAACTCCGGGCGGTCAGCATTCTTCGCTGATAATGCGCGGTCAATGTAGCTGCCGACAACCGTCATGCCGTTGCGTTGCGCGTAATCGCTGCATTCGCGGAGTTGACCTTCGATAGATTCTTCCCGCTGGCTGTCGGAAGAATAGCGGGCATAGATCACCGCATTCATTCTTCGTCACCCTCGCCGCTTTCCAGCGCAAGCTCAGTCAATTCACGCAGCTTGTTTTGCAGCAGTTCTTTATCAGGCAAGTACAATGTATAGTCGGACACCAGGGTGGGAGACAAACTGCGGCTGAGTGCATATTCCACCACAGCGTCATCTTTTCCGGCACAGAGAATGACACCAACGCTCGGATTCTCGTTTGGCTTTTTCACATCGCGGTCGAGTGCTTCCAGATAGAAATTGATTTGTCCGATATGCTCCGGCTTGAATTTTCCGATCTTCAATTCAATCGGCACAAGGCATGACAGTGCGCGGTTGTAGAACAGAAGATCAATATAGAAATCCTGTCCGCCCACCTGAACACGGTATTCCTCACCGATAAAACTGAAATCCTTTCCAAACTCAAGAATAAACAGCTTCAAGTTGTCCGTGATCGCCTTACGAAGATTGCGCTCGGAAAACTGCTCCGGAAGATCAAGAAACTCAAGTACATAGGTATCAAGAATACTGCCGCGCACATCCTGCGGGACAGATTCAGGCATCAGCTTCTTTGAGGAAAGCATGTAGCGCTCATAGTAGGCACTATCCATCTGGCGTTCCAGTTCACGCTTGGAATAATGTTCCTTTGCGCACAGTGTCATATAGAAATGCCGTTCTTCCGCAGATTTTGAGCCGGACATAATGAGCAAATGATTCGTCCAGCTGATTTGTGTCACCAGTGGTGTCACAAATTCATCGTCCTTATAGGTTTCGTAAAATTGTTTCATGCGGTAAAGCCCGCGACGGTTAAAGCCCTTGACGCCGGGATTGGCTTCGCGATGTATGCTGCAACCTCAGCGATGACCTTATCTCCAAATCCGGAATTAGCGCACAGCGAAGAAAGGTATTCGCCGACGTTCCAGTACATCTGAATCAATTCAGCATTGACTGCTTTCAACGCGCGGGTGCGGGCGTTGTCGATGATTGAAATGATCTCTTCAAACTGTCCCATTTTCGGGGTCAAATCCTTGCTCATGATTTCACCTCCTTAAGCATTTGTATCAGTGTTTTCTTTAGTTTATCGTTCATTGGAGAAGCAGGATCAAAGCACATTTCCACAAATTGCGCAAGCTCGGGATTGCCTTCGCCCACCGATGGCTTTGCCTGATACAGCTTGCCCTGCGGTTCATCACAGCGAGCGAAGATGTAGTCCATCGAGACATCGAAATAATCCGCATATTTGCGCAGAAGCTCCACCGTAGGCGTGGCTTGCCCGTTCTCATATCGGTTAATGCTGGACTGCGTAGAGCCGATCACCTCGGCGAACTTCGCCTGTGAGATACCGATGCTCTCACGAAGGGAACGCAGTCTGTTACCCAGTTGTTTCATCGAATGCAACCTCCTTTTCGGGTTAAGTATAATATAATCAAAATCCGAGCCAAAGTCAACCCGGATTTTGAAACTTTTGTGTGAATTTTAAAATTACTGTCATCTAAAATAGAGTTGGAATTTCTCTTTTGAATTGTCCTATCGCCACATGAAAATTTTCCTAGTTATGCATTGAGTGCTTTTTGGACAATCTCGATAATGTCCTGACCATAAAGAGTAAGCTGTGCTTCATCCAAACATCGCAATGCTTTTAGGTCTTCCAAAGTTGTTGGCGCAAACTTTGCGATCCTGTCACAGGATGCATTTTTGAAGACTTCATACGCCTTAATGCGATTTAATTTATAAGTTTTAGTTCGATAAGCCACAAGAGCTTCCTTAATGTTCGCGGAAACCGTTTCAGGAATATCACTCTCGGCGGCAGAATCAACATATACTACATTAACATACTTTTCCAAGAGAGCCTCATTTCGAAGTATGTCTTCCTCGGATACCACATATAGGATGGAGCTAAGCAGCTCCATATCCCCAGCAGGGATTCCATGGCGATACTCAAATTCAATTTGTTTGAAAATATAAGTTGTATAGTTGTTATTAATCTTTGTAAAGTTAGAATAATTATTATACTTTTCTTTGAATGTTTTCAAGAACTCATAACCGGGTCTGTAAAACTTGGTATAGCAATACTCAAACAGCGCAAAAAACTGCTCCTTCTTCTCAAGATCAAGGCGGAAAATTGGATGGTCAATATCATGTTGTGCCACTACTTCGAGTTTTTGCTCGGACATAACCAAAGTCGTGATCTGGTCAATGATATTATGACGATAGTAAATTTTGCACACAACACCGATGATAGCTGTCATAAAAAACATGCCATTGTTCACCAGCCCCAATTTGTATGGGTCGGATCCGTCATCAGTTTTTTTAATCTGATTTACCCAAAGCTTGTAGAACGCCTTGATTTTCAGCAGGTCACCAAGGAAACCGTTATTGTACTTTTTGTTGAACAGCAGATTATATCGCTCTTTATTACCGCAAATAGATGCTTTGCTACCACGAGCAGTACCGGGTTTCTGATAGACAAACGAAAGTAAAAACTGTCCCAATTCTTCATTGGTTGTATTCTGCCATGCTGCAGGATACAACTTTTTGTTGACTTTTTCTCCGCGTTTGATCTGACAGTATATACCGGCATCAGCAAGCTGTTTTTTCAGCAGCCGCTGCTCAATGCGGTTGGCAATCAAGTCCTTGTCCTTTATCGGCTTTTGTGTGTTTGTAGCCTCAGCAACATTGGAAATAAACTCTAAACGCTCATCAACCGATTCATATTTGTTTTTAATGATTTTACACTGGATAAAGAAATCCTGAATAAAATCCGTCTCACCAACAAGCTTGGTTGTTTGTCCACCATTGATTATAGAAAAGTTTTGGACAAGTATGTTTTCTCCTTCAATGAGATAATCGTCACAGATGAGTATAACGCCATTATTGTAATACCAGAAATTTTCTGGATGTTCCTGAATAGATTCAATGATGTTTCCGTCAATTCTTGCATTTTTGACATAGTACCTTAAATTTTGAGCGAACAGTCCTCTGTAGCCATATTGTTCATATAGATTTTTCAGCGATAGTGCAGAAATATTTACAATCAAAGATTCTTCTGTACCAAAACGCATGAAATTATTAGGCGCATCAAGTTTGATAATTGCTTCGTCTACATATTCTTTTGGGTTTTCAATCTCCATGATTTCATACTCAATATCGAGTCCAAAAGAAATATGGTATGTAACATACTCATGCTCAGGCTTCATAGCTTGCAGAGCATTTGTTATTGCCCGTTTGTTACCAACAGTTTTCGGATTATAATTGGTAATCAAGCGAATTTTCAACGGTCTTGTAGGTGATATTTTATACTCATCGTCATTCAGAATAGAACTCAGCTCTTTACGAACGCTACTTTTTCGTTCTTGTGCTGCACAGACAGCAGATTCAGCATCCTTGAATATTTTCAGGATAGCCGGAAAATCAAATGAGCTGTTGTATGAATAGACCGAAATAACTACATCCACATCTCCATTATCGGAATCTTGATCCAGGTAAATGCCGGTTATTCGATCCGGTGCATCCGAATAATAGATATTGCCCTGAATAATATCAGATATTTTGCTACTGTCTGCATTGAAGTAGTGATAATAGGCATAGAGATAGAGCAATTTCTCAGTATCCGAACAATTCTCTACATCCTCATAAGATAGCCTCTTGAACTCAGAGACCAAATTGTTAATATATTTGTCCATCTCGCTCATGACAAAACCCTCTCTATGCTATCTCTATAAATTTGCTTTCAAAACACGAAAACGGAATCCTTGCGCTTTCCCATTCGCCTTCCAAATTATTGGTTGGAATGTAGGGCTGAATATCATTCGGTGAAATGACAGCAAGCAGTTTTTTGTTACCAGATAAGCACCATAAGTGGAATACATAGGATGCGCTTGTTAATGCGACACCCCACTCATGGGACGTTACATGAAATACTGCTTGGCTCAATGTAAAAGTTGATGCCTTCACTTCAATGAGCAACACATCCGGATCATCTTTGCTCATTCTTGATTTAATATCATATCCTGCTAAATTACTTTCAACAGACATCCACATAGGCTCAGAGTTTGTACGACTTCTTTCGTACTTGATGGTGTTTCTTTCGCCAATACGCCCTGTATCGTTTTTTGATTGTTGAGCCTGAGCCCTGATTTGATTAGCAATCGTATCCCACCAATCTATGATACTGGGATCTAACCGCCCGGAAAGTAAACCAGCATCTGCAAAACACGCCTTCTCATCCTTGGACATAAAAATCGTAGCCTCGCGCCTGCCATATGGAATACGGTTTGACCAAATAGGAGCTGCTTTTAGCACATAATCTATAAGCATTTGTCGTTTCAGATCAATAAGTAATCCCTGCTCCTGTAAACGTAGTAGGCCGGTACCACGTTTAGTCAAAATCAGAGTATTATCATTTTCAGATACCCATCCACAATTATGCGAAAAGGCAAATATATCCTCTGCGCTGATGGATTCAATTTTAGAATATGACAACTCCGATAATGAAGAAAAATTATAGGTTTCAAGTCGTTTAAGTAACACCATAGCCGATGTCAAAGCATTAACAGATAGTCTAATCATTTTGACCACCACTAAAGAAATACTCGATAACAGCTTTTGCGTCATCCACGGTTAAGCTGTCATAATCCTCAGCTTCTTCGTCGTAGTCCACGGAACTAATTTCTACGCTTAAAGACGAATCTTCCAATGCTTGAGCCATTGTTTTTACCTTTAACTCAAGTCTGCTTCGTACAACCTGGTCAACACTATCTTCGCATTCCACAAATTCAACTTGTGGCTTTGCATCAGGCGCTAGACCAAGTCTGTGGATACGGTCTTCCGATTGCATATAATGAGCAGCATTGAACGAGCGATCCAGATAGATCGCATACTGGCATACCTTGTGTAAACTGATGCCTTCGGAACAGGCGGCAGGATTGGCTACCAATACTTTGCAAGTGTCATCAGTGTGAAAACGCTTAATTTTACCCTCGCGAGTATCGTAATCGCTCTCATCGCCTGCATCTACACCACCATGAATAAACTCAGCTCCGAGATCACTTAATCTCAAAGCGATCAATTCAACATTTTGGATAAAAGATGACCATATGAGAACTTTCTTACCCTCAGCGGCGAGTTCTCTGGCTCTGCGACACACATAATCAATTTTCGGACCGTCCGATGCCAGCAATAGTGCGCCAACCCTGCGATCAAAAGCATAGTCCATATCATTGGACAGCAATGCGGGGTTAGACACAAACTCCATAACCTTCATAACGCATTTCCCGATTCGTCGTAATTCATATCGAGATGAATCAGAAAGCACTGGATTAAGTTGGCGACGGATTTCCGACTTTAATGTTTTATATATTTCTCGCTGGAGCTGCGTCATCGGTACTTGAACGACCTTATGATCCAACTTTGGTATACCCAATTGTCCTTTTTGTTGTTCTCACAAAGATCGGCTGAATTAAGTCAATTACAGTTGTTTCAGACACATCTTTAGTCGGATACAAAAACAGAAATTGTGAAATCAGATCTTTTGGACTCTGAGGCATCGGTGTACCACTCATGATGAGTTTGCGCTTAGGCAAATGCGCCATTTCCAAAATTGCATCCGCTCGTTTGATTTGCTTGCCACCCTTTATTCGATGACTCTCATCAAGAAACATATAAATATTACCAGATGAAAGCAATGAAACTATCGTATTTTTAACCCGTGGAAGCTGATCATATGTTATCAGCATGAATCGAGGCACAGATTGAAGTGCCATTTGAATAGGACCTTCCCCACCACGAAGACGAACAAATTCTCCATAGTCTTCTCCCATACAGGCAGCTAATTGCTCGTCCCATGCACCGAATGCATTTTTGGGCGCAACAACCAATAAACGATCTGTTTCCATAGCATTGAGAAAGAAAAATGCTAATGCCTCTGTTGTTTTACCGGCGCCGGGAACAGAAAATGTTGCGGCTCCAGGCAAGTGGGATATTTTACTCAGATTTAATGCTTGGTTATCTGTCAGGTTACGCTTGAATCCAATAGAAGAAAGATATTGCCTAACTTCTTTTTCAGTCCTGCCAGAAAGAGATATTGCAGTATTATACGAGGTATCATTAGCTGTTTTCAGCATAGCCTTTGCGCTATCAGAAAAAACAACTCTATACTGATCACGATGCGCTGATAAATACTGTCCGACAAAACCTTTAATTGAAAGGAAGTATCTCCACGGAAAAGAAATGCTCCAATCTGAATAGGAGACAACACTCATTGGCAAATAATCGCAAATGAAGCTATACAGTGCTTTCCACGTCACTTTATCCGAGGAATCGTTTGAAATATTGACTTGTTCGGTATATGCCAAATAATCAATCCGAATGTCCATATTATTTAATCCAATCTTTAAGAGCTGCACAAGCTCCTTCTATATTTTCAAGTTGTTTTCCAACACCGTCTTTGCTCATTGCATCATCCACGTTAGATACAGCAATTGTCAAAAGTGTCGCAGCTTTCATTACTTGATCAAAAATGAAACTCCTTTTCTTTTTTTCTTTTTCAAGCTCATCTGTTGTATCCAATACAGATTTTACCGTCTGTGCAACTAGCGTTGGATTATCTGCCATGCGAATCCCGGCAGCAATCTGGGAATTGGCTGTATTCTCATTGCTGGTATCTCCGCCAGTCAATAAATCCAGATCATCATCGTTGCTGTCTTGAATAATAATACCAAAAACTTCTTGCAGTTTTGGAGCAATTGTTGCCAGTCCAGAAACTACTTTAGGGATTTGTTTGTATAGACGATCACCAACGGCGGGTGTTTGAAGCATTGCCTTTGAAATTTCTTGAAACAGTTCTTTATCTCCAGGATTAGAAATATTCTTCCGTCCAATGACAATCTGCTTAAATGCATACTCTTGCTTGTCCACCAACATCCATTCATCTGGATGTCCGATTGATTCCAAATACTGAGCAGCATAATTGTAACACTCAATATAGGTGTTAATTTCTTCAGGCTTTTTGTTTTGCTTTGCGGCTAAAACGCTAATATCCATGCCAGAATCAAATTTTTCCTGATAATCAGCCGCAATTGCGTGCCACACATACTCAGCTTTCATATCGGAATGAATCTGTAATGCCACTTCCAGATCATACATTCCCTGCGGATCACTATCAGGTAAAACCGCCACGCGAATAGTTTGAAAATGAGCATATTTGCTCTTGTTGTTATAATACAACTCACGCCAAGCGCACAGACGACGGTTGCCGTTGACAACAATTCCATTGTTAGAGCAAATCAACGGCTCTGTTTGCTGTAGCTTATCGTTATCCTTGAATGTTTTCAGCAAATTCTCTTTATCAACAAGAAGTTTTAGTACCTGATGCTGATTCTCTTGCGCTTCAATAGAAAAGGGATCGCTCACAAATAAGTCTCTCGGAAGATCACGGTGTTGTGCTAACCACTGTTTTTGCAGACTCTTCGTGCGGATATTTTCAATATGATACACAAGCATTTCAATAGGAACTTCGATCACGGGAAGTGGGCGATACTTTCCACGATAATCAATTTGATATTTTTCCCCTGTCTGTGAATTATTGACAGCCTCAGTAATTGCCATCGTGCGTTGTATATTAGGGAATCCAAACGAATATGTAAACTCCATTATTCTGCCTCCGTTCCATCGAATCCGAGCACGACAATTGGCATCGTTATTACTTGACTGAAAATGGGTAATTCTCTAATCAGGCGTTCATAATTTGCCATATTGGATCCGAGTGCTTTTGCTGTTTTAATCTGCGGAATAAGAATGATTCCGGCAGTTATATTTCCCTTTGTGTAGAGGGTCTGCAATTTCAGAAGATCCGCATAGATACGCCCCACGTTCCCAGTTTGAAAGCACATCCCTACGCCTTTTAAATAAGAAGAAATTGTAATTCTTGAGGAGGCATCCAAACGATATTCGCCCATCCATCCCTCTTTTTCAAGTCGTTCCCGTACGGATTCCTTGATGCTTGCCACTGTATTTTTAGACAGTGTAGGATTGATATCCCAAATTATCTTTTCAACATCTGAGATGATACTGTTAGGAACTACTTTAAGTCCGCTACGGTGATCATATATCTGCGTTCTCATTGCTTATCTCCTTCCATTCATCAGGAATCTTTGAAAGTGCACTTGTCTTTGCATCATAAATTGGCTTGTCATAAGGACGATACCTGATGCTTCCAGTAACAGTCTGTTCCAGACGATCTTTGCCCAAATTGACGTAATCGGGCATGATCTCACAACCCCAGAAATTGCGGTTATGCAGTAATGCTGCAACCCCAGAAGATGCAACACCGGAAAAAGGGTCAAACACCAAATCGCCCTCATTGGTCAAAGCAAGGACAAGCCTCTCGATCAAACCGACAGGGAACTGACATGGGTGGCTGGTCTTCTCGACATGGTTGCCTTTTACATTGGGGACTTCCCACACATCTTCAGGATTTTTGCCCTTCGGATTTCCGGATAGCTTTCCTTTGTTGTCCCCGCGGTAACTACGCTTACCGGGATATTTTGACGGCACTCGAACATCATCAAGATTGAATGTATAAGTGTCCGTTTTGGTATACCACATAATGACTTCGTATCGTCCACTAAAGCGATTCTTGTTATGCAATCCATGCCCAAAATGCCAGATTATACGGTTGCGTAAATGTAAATTCAACTCCTTGAAGATTGGCGCAAGCTCTATGTCAAGTGGTGTTATGCTTCCATTCTCCACATAGTTGCCTACTTGCCAGCAGACGCTGCCGTTATCTTTGAGCCTCAGATATATCTTTTCGATAATCCTTTTTTGCCATGCAACATAATCTGCGAGCGGCTTCTGATTTTCATACTCTTTGCCGATATTGTAGGGCGGTGATGTAACGACAAGGTCAAATATCGGCCCTTGCGGAAGCGAGTCAAGAAATTTTTCAACATCCATCAAAAACAACTGGGTAGTATTTATATCTGGTAATGTACCAGTCTGTATTTCTGAAACAATATTTATAGGCATTGCTTGTACCTCCAAAGCGCAAGATTCATTGTTCCTGTCACACTCTGCCATAACTTGTCGAATAGACGACACAGGACGAGTTGCAAACCAAGGGAGTAGTGCGCCCATTCGCACCCGCGAGGGGTAAGGCGCGTGATATTTTCGAGTCGGAGTCGCTGTTGCCTGCGGCTCAATTATCATTCTCGGCGGGTTTCTTGATATACTTTCCGCTCTTGATCCGGGCATCTGCGGGCTTCGGCTCGTCGTCGGGAATTGCCCATCTGTTGCCGATTTTCACCGCACCCGGTATGCGTTCCTCGTTGCACAATATCTGTATGCGCCGCGGGGAAATGCCCCAACGTTCTGCGGTCTGAGCAACGGATAAATACTTCATTTATAAGCCTCCCGATTGTTTTGCTCTCGGTTAGATAATAATATCAAATTACATTTATTTATTATATATAATACTCGCTAAAGCGAATATAGTCAAGTAGTCTGTCGAAATATTCATAAACAGTTTGCAAAAACGCGAATAAGGGCTTGGGATTATCCCAAATTATCAAAATGAGCGTGCCGGCATCAAAGCCAAAACGCCCATTTTGCCGATGTGTACGGACAGCGGCTGTGCTTGCTATTCTCTAAAATCTCATACTCGCATCATTATTGCGCTCTTGTTTTCAGAAAAAACGAGGGTGCATTTTTATGTCCACCACAATTCAAATTCATTACAGGAGGGATCAATTTATGCCGGAACGTACTCGCCCCATACGCATTGAGTTCTGCGTCACCGAACAGGAGAAGAAACTCATACAACACAAGATGGTGCAGCTCGGCACCCACAACATGGGGGCATATCTGCGCAAGATGGCGATTGACGGTTACATCATTAAGGTGGACTACACTGAACAGAAAAAATTAGCTGCTGCCGTCAGTCGAGCGGCCGCAAATATCAATCACATCTGCCGCCGAATCAACAGCACCGGGCATGTCTATGAAGATGACGTCGCCGCACTGAAAGAAAAGCAATCAGAGATATGGGAGCTGTTGCGGCAGAGCCAGAAGGAGCAGCTATAACCACAATGGGATTATCCATGTGTAGATTTTCCGTCGCTGGATTTTCAGATAGTGGATAACCGGACGCACCGGAACGTACCGTTATTGGATTTCCAGACGGCGGATTTCCGAACGTTCACAGAGGATAAATTTCACACCCAAATCAATAAGAAATAAATTAACGCTCAATAGAGTCATCCATCAATCCAATCAATACCGTTTTTGGATGGATAGGATGGGATAGGAGATCACAATGACACAGAGTTTTTTACGATTTACCACCGAGAGCCTTTCAGCATCGTACATACCGTTCCCACGGTTTCTCATGGAGGACAGCCTTGCGGATCTATCCAACGATGCAAAGGTGCTGTATGCGCTTATGTTGGACAGAGCCAGCATTTCAAAGGTCAACGGTTTTATCGAGTCAGACGGCACGATCCGTCTCTACTTTACCGTAGAACAGGCACAGAAGAAGCTGCACCGAAGTCGGCAGTGCGTTACGCGCATATTCCGGGAATTGGAATACAGCGGTCTGATTTGCCGCAAGAAGCAGGGACTTGGAAAGCCCGCAATGATCACGCTCAATTACCCGTCCAGTGCAAAGCTGATCCAGCCGAAAGAAGCGGGCGAAAACCTGTCAGGATAAAGGTCGAAAATCGAATATTTTATGCCCCACAAGCGACGCAAACGCTGTGGGGTATATCTTTACTCATCCGTGCCATAAAACGCGCCTGTGCGCCGTGAAGGGAGGAACGGAATGAAGAAAAAGAACGGCTATGACGTGAATGATGTAAACTCTGCTGAGATTCCGGAGTTTGTATATGAGTCTCTGGCAAGGAGCCTGCTGCCGGTGATTCAGAAATATTACGAAAGCGACGAGGGCAAGCGGGCGTTTGCCGAGTGGAAGGAGAAAAAAGACGTTGCGGCGAAAGACTCTACATAAAGCAGAACGGGAGGATTGCCATGCTCGGCATTCCTCCCGTTTTTGCGTTTACCAATCTTTAATTTCCTCAATAAAAACAATAAATCCGAACCCGCTCCCGATTGGATAAAGGTTCGGATTATATTGATTTGGTGGAGCCGAGGAGAGTTGAACTCCTGTCCGAAAATCCGTCCACAAGACCTTCTACGAGCGTAGCCGATGTTTTAGAATTCCCTCCGTCCAGCCCCCAGCGGCAGGGTCAGGACTTCGGTAGCTTCATAAAATCCCACCTGCGGCAAAGCTTACGCAGGCTGGTTCCCCACATTGATGACGCCCGTGATCCCGGTCGTGGGCAACCGGGGACGGACGGTCACTGCTTAAGCAGCGACGGGTACGAAATTAGATTCGTCAGTTGTTTTTTAATTCCCGCTTTTAACGAAGCGCGGGGCTTCGGCTCGCTTATCCGGCTTCAGCGATCCCCGTCGAAACCATTTACGGCCCCTTTGAAAGCACCGCCGTACCCCTGCGGTGCTTTGGGATGCACCAGAGTGCATCTTGCCTAAATAATTATAACACGGCGCGAGAAAAACCTCAATCCGCATTCTTCATGCGGCGCTCGATGTCCCGCTTGGCATCGCGCTCCGCGATGCTGTGCCGCTTGTCGTAAAGTTTTTTGCCTTTGGCAACGGCAAGCTCCAGCTTCACGAGGCCGTCGCGCAGGTAAAGCCGCAGAGGGATGAGGCTGTAGCCATCCGCCTGGGCGAGCGCCTGCAGCTTGCGGATCTCCTGCTTATGCAAAAGCAGCTTCCGCTGCCGGAACGGATCGGCATTGAAGATGTTGCCCTGCTCATAAGGGCTCACATGCATGCCGATGAGGAACGCCTCGCCGTTCTTCACCTGCGCATAGGAATCCTTCAGGTTTACCTTGCCCGCCCGGATGCTCTTCACCTCAGTGCCCACAAGCGCCAAGCCGCATTCATATGTGTCCTCAATGAAGTACTCATGCCGTGCCTTGCGGTTTTCCGCAATCTGCCGCACGCCCTTCTTAACCGGCAATGCGTTCACCCCCTTTCCGGCTCCATTATACTATTTCCCCGCATCCTTTGCAACTTTGGGCGCCGTGTTCTTCGCGCGCCTGCGCCGTTTGGAAGGCTGCTTGGCGCTCTCCGCTGCTTTCAGCTTTTCCTCCGCCGTTTTCTGCGCGTTTTCCTGCGTTTCGGGCTTTTCGTCCGCAGGCTTCGCTTTTCCGGACACCTGCTTTTGCTTGCCCTGCGCCGCCTTCTGCTTCTCCTCCCCGTTCTTCGGCTTGGGTGCGCCGCCGTTTGCGCTCGGGACAAGCTCAAAATCCACGTTGCTGTTTTCCAGGTCTACGCCCACAACACGCACGCGCACAGGGTCGCCGAGCCGGAACACGCGCTTTGAATTTCTGCCTACCATGCGGTAACTTTTCGCATCGCAAACATAAAAATCCCCCGCGATAGAGGTCACGCGCACCATGCCCTCAACCGTGTTGCTCAGCTGCACAAAAAAACCATATTGCGCAACCCCTGAAATGATCCCCGTTTCTACCGTGCCGATGCGCGACTGCATGTATTCGCACTTCTTCAGATCGTCCGCCGCGCGTTCGGCCTCAACAGCTGCAACCTCGCGCTCCGAACAGTGGCGCGCGATCTCTGGGAGCGTCTCTGCATATTGCGCGATGCGTTCCTTGGTCATCTCGCCGCGCAGGATCTCGCGCAGCATGCGGTGCACCATCAGATCCGGATAGCGGCGGATAGGCGATGTAAAGTGGCAATAACACGGCGCGGCAAGCCCGAAGTGGCCCAGGCATTCCGGCGCGTAGCGCGCCTTTTTCATGGAACGCAGCACCACGCGGCTGATCACTGCCTCCTCCTTGGTGCCCTTGGCTTTTTGGAGGATTTTCTGGAACGTCTGCGGCTTGATGTTGCCGATGCTCTTGACGCCATATCCCATCGTGTTCAAAAAGGCGTTGAGATCCGCAAGCTTCGTCTGATCCGGCGTTTCATGCACGCGGTAGACGAGCGGCAGCCCCATGTCAAACGCGTGCTGCGCGACGGTCTCGTTGGCGATAAGCATAAACTCCTCGATCATGCGGTTGGAGATCCCGCGAGCCGCAACCGACACCTCCGTCGGCTTCCCGGCCTTGTTGAGGGTGATCTTCGCCTCGTCCAAATCGAAATCAATGCTGCCGCGCTTCACGCGCTGGGCGTTGAGCAGCTCCATCAGTGCGCGCATCTCCTCCAGCATGGGGACGACATCCGCATATTTCTCGCACAGCGCCGCGTCCCCGTCGAAGATCGCGTTCACATCGTCGTAAGTCATGCGGTGCGCCGTCTTGATAACGGTTTCCGAAAAGCGGTGCGCCAGGACTTTCCCGTTCTTCCCAATCTCCATGAAGCAGGAGAGCGTCAGCTTCTCCGTGCCTTCGTTCAGCGAGCATACGCCGTTGCTCACATCCACCGGGAACATCGGCAGGACACGGTCCGGGAAGTACACGCTCGTGCCGCGCTTATACGCGTCCGCATCAAGCGCCGTGCCGGGCTGCACATAATGGCTCACGTCCGCGATGTGTACGCCGAGCAGCCAGCCGTCCTTGAGCTTCACGAGCGACACCGCATCGTCCAGATCCTTCGCGTCCGCGCCGTCGATCGTGATGATGCTCTGGCTCCGCAAATCCTCGCGCCGCGCAATCGCGTCG
>OHGK01000136.1_pt1 | contig 52514 bp, 45 predicted proteins | sample 1567671 | NCBI WGS metagenome assembly OHGK01 (sample SAMEA3879577, study PRJEB24766) | human gut metagenome | biome: human-associated habitat; feature: feces | place: USA | collected 1985/1987 | reverse complement strand
TACAACATGTTTACACTAAATTTAGTTAAAACAAGGTCATACTGAGCGGTAGCGAAGTATCTCATTAAATTTTGAGATTCTTCTGCTAAAGTCTCAGAATGACACTGATTGAGAAATCCTTGTGTAAACTTGTTATACATTACCAAATGACTCAAAGCAATTTGAGTCATTTTATGTGCTATATATCAACATGTTTTCTTGCACATTCAAACATTGAGTTTAATAAAGCTGCGTTTGTGTTTAGGTTCATGCCGTTGGTTTCAAGAACCTGTTTTATCCTGTCTTCCCAAATATTGTAAATGTCATTTTTATCGAGTTCCAAAATCTGTCCTATCATTGATAATTCTTTGAAATCTATTGGTATAGGATAAGCTCCGCGCAGCATGTCTACTATTTCAACCCGTTTTTTGCGAGGGAAAGCTTTTAAAAATGTTACGATACTCATCTTTTTGTCTTTTATGATACTTTTTAAAAGCTCTATTGTGTCATCTTTTAGTATTGGTTCTTGCGGAATTTTATATTCTTCAAATTCTTCCGGTTCAATATCCATGACCGTTGATATTCGTTCTAATGTTGTGCTTCTTGTTGAAAAGGGGATAGTTTCGTCGATAAGGTTATAAACATAAGAAAGTGTTACGCCTATCATTTCTGCAAAATCTTTTTTGTGTAGTGAATTTTTTTCAAGAAATTCAGCGACTTTTTGTGAACTTTTTTGAGTTTTAATTTCGTGTTTCATATTTTCTTTCACCTCATTTATTTTACTTTAATTTAGTTATTATTTATCTTTTTGTTAAGCTTACATTTGGTATATCATTATGGTAATATTTATTTACGTTAAAATACTAAATATAAGATTTGTTTAAAATTGAAGGATTTTTGAAATATGAAATTGGTTGCAGGATTAGGCAATGTTGGAGATAAATATTGTTTTACCCGTCATAACGCAGGGTTTATGGTAGTTGACAGAATGGCAATTGTCCATGATGTTTCGTTTAAAGAAGATAAAAAGTTAAAATGTTTTATCGGTAAATATAAGCATGGTTTTGAGGATATAATGCTTATAAAACCTACCACATTTATGAATTTGTCCGGTGATGCGGTTCAACTTGTCATGAATTATTATAAGATTGATATTTCGGATGTGCTGGTTGTTTATGATGATATTTCATTAGAACTTGGTAAGATGCGATTTAGAGCAAATGGTTCTGATGGCGGGCATAACGGGATTAAATCAGTTATAAAGTGTGTTGGAACACAAAATGTCGCAAGACTTAAAATCGGTATAGGGCCTCAGCCTCCGGTACCTTCGGAAGTTTTTGTACTGCAAAATTTCTATAAAGATCAGCTAGAAACTTTAAAACCTGTTTTAAAAAGCTCTGTTGAAGCTATTGAGTATTATTTCGATAATGGAATTACTAAATCCCAAAATCTCTATAATTAGATTTGAATAATGTTGGATTTAATGCTATAATGATAGGGCATAAGTATATTTAAAGGAGCAGAGCAGATGAGTTTACAGTTAGCTGAACAGTTTGAAGCAAATGAACAATATGAACAAGCGTATGAGCAATATAAAAAAGCTTATGAGCAAAGTCCTGATGATATAGGACTTTTAGAAAGATTGGGGCATATTTCATTAATTCTTGAACGCCCTGAAGAAGCTTCAAATTATTACTACGAAATTTTAAAACGCGATATGACAAATACTTTAGCTTACGAACAGCTGATGTCGATTTATGAAAATACTGATAAGTATAAATATTATATTTATAGAGGAAATAGAAACTCTCTTGATGGTAAGTTGGATTTTGCAATTAATGACTTCAAAAAGGCTTTAGCTCAGGTTCGTGATGATGAAACTCAGGTTATTATGACCCGTTTGACTTTAGCTAATCTGTATCGTCAGGTTGGTCAGAATATGAAGGCTATTGATGAATATAATTTGATTTTAGAGTATGACAATCTTCATGAAGAAATATTTATGCAGCTTGCAGATATTTATATGCAGGACGAAGCTTATTCAAGTGCACTGGATGCTTTGAACCGTGCAAAGCAAAAAGGTTTTGATACTGTAAAAATAAACGAAGCTCTTGCTGCGGTGTATTTAAAAAGCGGAGACCCCGCTCGTGCAATTGAATGCACTCAGGATGAACTTTTAAAAATTCAGTGTATGCTTGAACTTGGTGATATTGATAATGCTTATTCGAAATTAATTGCACTGCCGGAGGAATATAAATCATCTCCAAGGTACTTTACTTTACAAGCTCAATATTGTTATTCTTCAAAGAGTTTTGAAAAAGCGCTTCAATATATTGATGAGTATAATAAATTGCAGCCAAATTCCCCTTTGACATACCAAATGAGGGCTCTTGTGTATGATGAATGTGGAAATGAATATGAAGGGCATGTTAACTGGGGTAAATATAACATGCTCAGAGGAAATCGGGATATTGCAATTAATGAATTTTTAAATGCTGTCCAATTAAAGTCTGAAGATACAAATGTCTTATTTACCCTTGCAGATTTGTTGACTGAAAACGGCGATATAAACCATGCCGCAGAATATTATGAACGCATTGTAAAACTGGAGCCCGCAAATAAAGAAGCCTTAAAAAAGCTTGCCGCATATAGGGAAGGTATAGGCGATTATGGTATGCAGGTTGAATATTTGGAAAAGCTTTCTAAAGCTGATCCAAAAGACCTTGATACTTTAAAAAATCTGGCAAAAGGTTATGAAAAAATAAAAGATAAAGAAGGTGCGATTGCAGCTTATAATAAATATTTGGAATTGGTAAAGGATCCTGTAGATTACAAAATGGCTAAAGACAGACTGGACAAACTTGATAATCTGGGTTCTGGTGATGCCGAAGAATCTGTCGGACTTATTGATAAAATTATGGGATTTTTTAATAAGGGGTAATAACATTAACTTTTATCACATTTTATTAAAAAGAAGTCTTTATAGACTTCTTTTTTTGTATAATAGAATAGTAAACAGTGAAGAGGCAGTATGAGCAGATTTATAGGAATTTTTGGGATCATCGTAATCTTTGGGCTTGCATATTTAATGTCAAACAATAAGAAGGCGATTAATTATAAAACAGTTGGTATGGGATTTTTACTGCAGGTATTGTTGGCAGTTTTTATTTTTAAAATTCCATTAGGGCAAAAGATTTTCATGGCAATTGGGTTATTTATCCAAAAATTGTTGGTATTTGCCAAACAGGGCGGGGAATTCGTCTTTGGAGGCTTAATGAATTCAAGATTTGCTGAGCTTTTTTCGGGAAACGGCGGTTCTGTATTTGCTCTACAACTGATAGCTTCAACTGTGTTTATGATGATATTGGTAAATATTCTTTATCATTACGGAATTATGCAAAGGGTTGTTGCTGTATTAGGCAAGGGAATGAATAAACTTCTTGATGTTTCTGGTGCAGAGGCATTATCAAATGTTGCAAGTGCTTTTGTCGGGCAGATAGTTGCACAGATTATGATTAAGCCATATTTGGCAAATTTAACCAGATCTGAATTGCTTGCATCAATGTCAGGATCATTAGCATGTATTTCAGGTTCAATCATGCCTATTTATATAGGTATGGGCATTCCTGCCGAGTATATTCTGGCATCATCAGTTATGGCTGCACCCGGAGCTCTTGTCATCTCAAAAATTGTTTATCCTGAAACCGGAGATCCTGAAACCAGTAAGGATTTTAAATTATCTGTCAGCAAAAGAAATCGTCAGCATGTAAACGTTTTTGATGCGATATCTTCAGGGGCATCTGAGGGAATGAAGGTTGCAATTAACGTTGTTGCAATGATTTTAGCGTTGGTTGCGCTTGTTGCTATGATTGATTGGTTTTTAGGTGGTTTTGGTAATTTTATTGTTAAATATCTTCACTTTAATTTAACTTCTGTCGGGTTTGATTTGACCCAGCTTTCAATGAAGATGATTTTAGGTAAAATATTTGCATTATTTGCAATTGTAATGGGTGTTCCTCTTAACGAAGCTACGACTGTCGGGGGCTTGATGGGAACTAAATTAGTTCTTAATGAAATGGTTGCTTATATGGATTTGACATCTCCAGCTATGAGTCTTTCTCCAAAAGCGTTTCTTATTGCAAGTTTTGCGCTTTGCAGCTTTGGAAATTTCGGTTCAATTGCAATTTTATTAGGCGGTATTGGTGAACTTGCACCAAACCAACGTAAGAATCTTGCTCGACTTGGTGTGCGGGCTTTGATTTGTGGAACTCTGACTTGTTATATGTCAGCAACAATTGTTGGAATTTTATTTAATTAAAGTTTTAACAAATTTAACAATTTTTACATTTGAGATTTTTAAGGTATAATTATATCATGGAGATTATTAGAGAACTTAGGCAGATACCGAATTTATCATTAGCACTGGGATTTTTTGATGGTGTGCACGTAGGTCATCAATCTGTTATTTCTTGTGCTGTAAATTTTGCAAAAGAAGCTGGGACAAAATCTGCTGTTGTAACCTTTCAAGAGCACCCGTACTGCTTTTTCAAAGGTGAATCTCCAAAATATATTCTGACTCTTCAGGATAAATATAAATATATGGAAGAGTTAGGTGTGGATTATGTTTTTGAACTGGACTTTGCTGCAGTCTGCCGTATGACTCCGGAGGAATATTTAAATGATGTTTTAGTCAGATATTTCAACCCTAAGGCTATTTCAACAGGTTTTAACCATAAGTTCGGGGTAGATAAGTCCGGTGATGTTATGTTTTTATCTGATTGCCAGATGAAATATGACTATTTGTATTTTGCGACTCCACCGCAGTCAATTTTTGGTGATGTGATTAGTTCAACTGCTATTCGTCAATTCATAAAATCAGGTGTTGTTGATATGGCAACATCTATGCTTGGTAGAAAATTCTCTGTATCAGGTACTGTTATAAAAGGCAGGGAAATAGGCAGAACTATTGGATATCCTACTGCAAATATTATTTATCCGCTTGATATCGTTGAGCCGCCTTATGGGGTTTATGATGTTGATGTAACACTTGATGATGGTAGTGTTCATAGAGGTTTGGCTAATTTTGGAGTTTCTCCGACTATTTCAAATGAAGATATTGCTATTCTTGAAGTTTATTTGCTTGATTTTGACGGTGATTTATATGATAGAGAAATAAAAGTAAGCTTTAGTAAGATGATTAGACCTGAAATCAAATTTGATAACTTAGATGAACTAAAGACTCAAATTGATTTTGATGTTCAATCTTTATAAAATATGTTAGTTATAGAATTTTTTCAATAAAAAGCGGATAAGATTTAATCTTATCCGCTTTAAAGTTATTTCTTAGAAATTATAATTCAATATTATTTGAAAGAATATCCATTTCTTCCGCAGAAGCATAAGCTGAATGACAGCCGCAATCTACGTAAAGAACTTCTCCTGTTGTTCCTGCAGAAAGGTCTGAAGCCAGGTATAAACCGGCGTTTCCTACTTCTTCAAGAGCTACGTTTCTTTTTAACGGAGAACGAGCAACCGCAGCTTTAAGCATTTTAGAAAAACCGCTGATACCCATAGACGCAAGAGTTTTAACCGGACCTGCAGAGATGCAGTTAACTCTGACTCCTTTAGCACCTAAATCAACTGCCAAAAATCTCATAGCTGATTCTAAAGCTGCTTTAGCAACACCCATTACGTTGTAGCTTGGTACAGAAAGGATAGAACCAAGGTAAGTAAGCGCAAATATTGATCCGCCTTCATTCATTAAAGGTTCTGCGTGGCGGCAGATTGTAACAAGAGAGTAAGCACTTACGCCAAGAGCAGTATTCCAGCCATCAGCAGAAGTTTCAACAAACCTGCCCATTAAATCTTCTTTTTTCGCAAAAGCAACAGCGTGAACAACGAAATCAAGTTTTCCGTAAACTTTTTCGCATTGCGCAAATACTGCTTTAACTTCTTCTTCATTTGTAACATCGCAGCTCATAATGACTTTAGCATCCATACTTTCAGCAATTGGGCGAACTCTTTTTTCCATTGCTTCGCCGGCATATGTAAAAGCTATATCTGCACCTGCGTCGTGAAGTTGTTTTGCGATTCCGTAAGCAATTCCGTGAGTATTAGAAACTCCGAAAATTACCCCTTTTTTACCTTTCATTAAATCCATATTAAAGTCTCCCTAATATTTAATCTACTCAATCATTTTATCAAAAAGAAAATATTTAAGCAAATTTTAAGCATATCTTTTTTATTGTAAACATTTGTAAACAAAACCTAAAGTGCTGAAATTGGGCAATTTCAAAAGTTTTTATATATATAAGAGAGATTTAATTTGGAGAGCTTTAGACAGTGAGCGTAAATGGCGTAAATCAAAATACCGATATTCAAAAGCTATTAAAGCTGATGAAGGGTGGACAGGCTAAAAAAGCCGGTTTGTCTTCAAAGATGCCTGCTCATATGACAATGAACGGATCAATTTTTAATGCTCCGGGTAATGCTAATACTATTTCTTCAATGAAATCAAATAATAACGTTAGTGTTAATACTCAAAATACAACACAAAGATCAGCTACTGAAAATAATGTTGTAAAAGCAAATACTGCAAAATCTGTAGCAAACGCATCACAAACAACAACAGCAAACAAAGCTGAAAAAACTGATTCAACAAAAGAATCTCAAAATGATAATAAAAGAGTTGATTTAAGTAATTATGATTTTGATAATTTAACAGCAGTTCCTGATGGTGATTTAAAAGTATTAAAAGAAGATTTATCTGAATTAAAAGATTCAAATTTACCTAGATTTATTGAAATTAGTATTGATAAAAAACTTGATAAAGTTAATTCTGAAATGCAGAAAAGAGCTTCAAATGTAGCTGGCGGTGAAAAGAAAGATGAACTTCAGAATCAAGAAGTTTCAACTCAAGATGGTGAACAGTCAGTAAGTGATTCACAAGGCAGTTCAAATGAAGCTAAAGCTGCAACAAATCAAACTGAACAAGGTACTCAGCAGATGGAAAAAAGTCAGTCTGAAATGAAATCTTTAGATAAAAAGATGAAAAAAGACGACAAAACTTTCCAGAAGAAAATGAAAACTGAGCAAAAAGCTATTGATAAAGCTCAAAAGCAAATGAGAAAAGAAGCTGCAGAAATGGATAAATTAGCAGTTCAGATTGATACAATTAATGCAGAAAATGAACAACAATCTGCGATTTTATCATCTGAATCTATCTCTGATGATGAAAGAACAGCTGCTCAAACAAGACTTCAAGAAAATACAACAAAAATTCAAACAACTCAGTCTGCAATGGGTAAAAGCCAGGTTAAGTTGAAAAAAGTTCAGGTTGCAACAAATAAAAGAGTAAGAACTTTAACAAAAACTTCAAAAGCTTATCAAAAAGCAGCGAAAGCAAATGTTCAAAATGTTGCACAAGAACAAACAAAATCTGATAAAGTTTTGAAAGTTGCAGAAAAAGCTGACCAAATTGCAGGATATACAACAATGGCAGGTCAAACCACCCAATACGTTGGTAAAGGTTTGATAATTGCAGGTAAAGCTTTAGCTTCAACCCCTTGGGGCGCAGCTGCAGGTGCTGCAATGATTACAGCAGGCGGCGTAACTGAAAAAGTTGGTATAACTGTTGAAACTGTCGGTAACTATGGTAAAATGGCTGCAAATATTACAAAAACAGCTGTATATGCAGCTCAAGGTAATATAGTTGGTGCGTTATCTTCAGCAGGTGCTGCTGTTATGTCAGGTGCTTCTGCAGTTAAGGGCACAAAAGAAATCCAGAGCGGATTCAAGAGTGTTAACCAAGAAGTTGCAAATGCTTCAAAAGAAGCTTCTGAAAAATTACAAGCAAAATCTCAAGATGCTGCAAATAAAGCTTCAGAAACTGCTGCAAAAGGTGCTGAAGGTGCAACAGAAGGAGCTAAAGGCGTAACTGATGGAGTCAAAGGTGCTGAAGGTGCAACAGAAGGTGCAACTGAAGGAGCTAAAGGCGCAACTGAAGGAGCTAAAGGTGCAACTGAAGGAGCTAAAGGCGCAACTGATGGTGTTCCTGCTACAGATGCTCCAAAAACTGAAGCACCTAAATTAGATACTAAAACCCAAGCAAAAGTTGATAAGTTAAATGCTCAAGCTGAAAAATACCAGGGTAAAGTTGATGCAGCTAATGAAAAAATGTATGGTGCAAAATTCGATAAAGCTAAAGTAGATGCTAATACTGATCTTAAAGCTGCTGATAAGGAACTTGAAGCTGCTAAATTATCCGGTGATGCTGATAAAATTAAAGCTGCTCAAAATAAAGTAGATAAATTAAACAATAAAGTTGGTGAATTAAACAAAGGACTTGGCAGTTTTGCTGAAAAACAAGATTCAAGCTTTATGAACAAAGTTGGTAAGGGTATGCAGTTTGGCGGATTCTTACAATCAGCAGGTTCTCAATTAGGTTCATTAGATACAGCTCGTTCTACAGGTACAACTCAAAGAAAAAGAGCTCACGTTCAAAATATTCAAAGAAGAAGTTTTAGATAATTTTCTATTTAATTACGGTACATATTGTTCCGTAGTCAGTAGTCTTCTACAAACAAGTTTTATTATTACAATTATCTGAAACGGGTTGCCAGCATATCATTATCAGCTTCAAGTAAAATATTTAAATAAAGCAGTCTGTTTGCCATAGTTTTGTCAAGATCGACAAATTCTGCTCCTGCTCTTGTAGAATTTGCAGAAACTACTTTTATATTTGTGTTTATATCCAAATCCTTGTATTGAATATGAACAGGCAATACGTCTCCGACTTTTAACTGGTTGTTATGTTTTACAGCAATTCCGCCGCGTGAAATATCAATTAAGTTATTTATTCCGTTATTAGTTTTTTCCATAAGTACCGGATTAGATATTTCTGCTACATTAAAGCGCATATATTGACGCTTATCTATTGCTGTAATTGCATTATCAATATCTTTTCTTTGTATATATGTAACGCTGCCATCCCCATCAACTTCAATGTCGTCGTCAGTATCAGTATCAGTATCTGTATCTGTATCAGTATCAGTATCAGTATCTGTATCTGTGTCAGTATCAGTATCAGTATCAGTATCTGTGTCAGTATCAGTATCAGTATCAGTATCAGTATCGGTATCTGTATCTGTATCGGTATCTGTATCTGTGTCTGTGTCTGTGTCTGTATCTGTATCTGTATCAGTGTCAGTGTCTGTATCAGTGTCACCAGGTTCGTCCGGCATTTCTAGCGGAGTGTCATCAACAATGTTATCATCATCGTCAACGTCAGATGGATTTCCGTCAAAGATTCCGTCCCCATCACCATCGTGGTAATAGTAGTTACGATCGTGCTCATCTTGTCCTATACCTGTAACGTCGTCCGGTCTAACCGCATGCCCTGTCGGGATTTCAGTAGTTCCTATAACCTTGTTAGTAGAATCGTCCGGAGTCTTGGTGAATCCGTCTTTTCCAAAGTTAGCGTAAATCCCGTTAGCGTAAATATTATCTGCTGTGATATCTAATTTTCCGTTATCAAGTACCGCATTGTTAACCCTAACGGTAGAATCAGCCCACGCGTAATACCCATCAACCATTTCCCCATTCGGTCTAATGTTTTTGTTAATATCTAACGCCTTAAGAGTAACGTTGTTCGGAAGCACTTCGTGTTTGTGGTCATCTTTATCGTACCCTTTATCCGCAGCCCAACCGTCCGGTCTTTCCCCGAAGTAATCGCTTGGAGTAACAGACGGATCATCAATATGTCCTAAATTATTAATAGTTAAGTTTTTGCCTCTTGTAATGGCCGTGATATCGCCTTCCGCTGTAATATTATTGATTGTAGTGTTACCGGAAAATTCAACGTCAATATCGCCTTCACGAGCAATCATATTGCAGACTTTGTTTTCAGTGTATTTGTCATCTAAGCCTTTCATATAGATGCTGTTGTTAGCCAAGACATCCATCGCATAACCATCAGCGGCTTTAGTCTGGTTGAAAGTCAGCTTGTTGTCTTTGGCTCCGATGTTTCCGTTAGAGATAAGCGAAATACCCCAGCCTTCAACGTTAGCCTTAGACTTGTCAGACGAAACGTTAACCATATTGTAACGATGCCCGTTGTTGTTAGCTCCGAAATCATCGTCAACCGTAAGGATAACTCTTCCGTCCGCTTTGATTGAGTCAATGTTCATATCAGAATCAATCGCTGCATAGTTAATAACTAAATCTTCCGGTTTAAGCGCATCTTTAGTGTTAGTAGTAGTTGCGTTAACTTTACCTTTGATGTTAGCGTTGATAGATTTAGTAAAATCACGAGATCCGTCTGCTTTCGGTCCAACACCTGTGCAGCCGGAACCTTTACAAGCCTCTTGCTGAACGCCTAATCCGATAGTACCGTCGGTAACGTCCATATTTAGGTTACCAGCAGCATTAAGCAGAGTTTTTTCAACCCCGTAGTTGAGAATGTTACCATCTACAACAACGATTTTGATATCGTTACCTGCAGTAACATAGTTATCATTTTCAGTATTGTCACCGATAACAACGTTGCTGTTTTTGTTGTTGATATTAACGTTATTTTTCGCATTAACAAGCCCTTTAACGTTAACTCCGCCTGCGGCATTGTTGTTGATATTAATGTTAGAATTGCCGCTTACTCTGCCTGCAGAATTTAGGTTAATACCTTTTGCTCCGGAGTTAGTCATTGTAATATCACCATCAGAGGAAATATTACCAATTACGTTAAGACCATCAGCGCCAGTATTTGTCATATCAAGAGTGCCACCGTTTGTAATGTTACCGTAAACATTTAATCCGTTAGCACCGTTATTTGTAATTGTTGTATTTGCAGTATTAGAAACCAAACCTGTTTGATTTATATTCAAAGCTCCGTTTTGGTTTAACATTGCAAGAGTACCTTCTTTGTTTGTGATGGTACCGTCAACATTGAAGTTAGTTCCATTATTTGTAAATGTAGCATCTCCCGTGTTGTCAACAGTCCCTGTAACATTAAGAGCTCCTGCATTGTTCGTAACAGTTGCATTGCCGGAATTAGTAACGCTACCGTTGATATTTAGTCCGCCGGCTCCGGTATTTAACATTGCAAGAGAACCTTCATTAGTAATTTTACCGGTTTCAGTTACAATTAGTCCGCCTTTAGCGTAATTTGAAATATCTGTATTGCCGGTATTGTTAATTGTTCCGGATATATTTAAAGCTTCCATTTTTGAATTTCTGGTATTTGCAGCTTCTGTATTTGCACTTATTCCGTTTAAGATGTTTAAATCACCATCATTGTTAATCGTACCTGAGATGTTTAAACCTTTTGTGCCGGTATTTGTAATTGTTGTTGTACCTTTGGTATCAACTGTTCCTGAGATATTTAATTCGGAGTTTGAATCCATTACATAAGAATATTCAACACCGTCAACTGTGAATTTAACTTCTTGTCCTTCTGCCGGTGTATTAAATATCTGAGTAGTACCGTTGTTTCTAACTGTTCCTGAAATATCCAAATCGCCCCAGCTATTGTTCATTTTAACTAAACCGTCAGCGTTTGAAACTGTGCCTGCTATTTTAATGCCGTCAGCACCAGTATTTTGGAATTTGATTTCGCCGGTGCCAAAGTTTTTAACATTACCTTGGATATCAATTCCGGCATTTTCGGTTGTTTGGTTTGTTGTAATATAAATATTACCGTTATTACTTGAGAAACCATTTGCCATATTTAAGTTATCAGTATTAACTAATTGATTAAATAAAGCATCAGCTTGTGCATTTGTTGTAAACTGGCTCATTTTAGCTTCGTTTACTCCTGCAATAATGCCGCCTGTTTGCCCAACAGTTACTTTGCCGCCACTTAAAGTAACGTCATTTGCTGCAATAACTTTACCGTTGATAGTGATTGGCTTACCGTCATTTGACGTTGTAAGAGGTTTTAAATTAGCGGTTGGGTTTTTCTTATAGTTTTCATAAATGCTGGAGCTAGGTGTATAAACGCCTAATGAACCAACGTTTAGAACCCCTGAAGCACCTACAACCATACCGTTAGGTGATACAAAGATAGCTTTTCCGTTGTAGAAATTACCGTCTCTCATTGAATTTACGATACCGTTGATTTCAATTTTATTATCAACAAGGTTTATAAATTGCGAAATATCGGTATTACCGTATTTAAAAATAAGGTTTGCTATATCGCCCTGATCAAGTTTAAAATCTTTATATTTTCTATAACCTATGTCGCTGCCATTAATCAATGCGCCGGGGTGAATGTTGTAAACACCATTATTGCCATTTACTCCTGAAATTTCACTTGCAACAACAGATAACAACATAGTCTGATGAGATAAGAATAGTGCGGTTAATGATGCCGCTAATATTCTTTTAGAGCTTCTGCTACGTTTTCTCATATTGAATCCTTTCATAACGTTATAATTTTTATCGATAATTATTTTCCAGAATATTTCTATTCTAGCAAGAGCACACAAGAAAATGTCATTATATTACGTTTTCTTAAGGCATGTTTGTCGTGCCGTATTCTATTAATAACGTCTAAGAATTTCAAAATTTGCTAATAATATATATTATATTAAGAATTATTACTATGAATTTTTAATAAGCTTTTTACCTGTAATATAGTATATCAAGTAGAAAGCGCACAGCAGTACACTCATTTGAATTATACCGGGTATAAACGGACAGTATGCTTTAAGTATATACACCAAACATCCGCCTGGTACAAATGAAATTAACATTTTCAATACAGTTTTTTTAGGGAAGTATAGTCCTAAATTAGGTACTACAATAATTATACTAAGTAGGAAGTATAAGAAATTTGCAAAAAGTGTTGCGATACCAACGCCAAGCAGTCCCATTTTTGGAATTAGCAGGATATTTAAAAGCACCCCTATTACTCCGGATATAAGTTTAATTCTAAATTCAATATGTGTTTTATTTGACAGATGGTACTGTAATGTTGTGTAATCTGCCATTGCAAGGAAAAATACTCCGTAAGAAAAATATGGAACAAGGATACTAGCTTCATACATATTTGGATTTTTGATAAACAAGTGTGTATAATCCATGCTATATAACGACATTACAGTAATAACAGGCAATGCAACCAGAATTGCATACCCCAAAAATCTTGAAATTATCGGTCTAACATCAACTTTTGCTTCATATAAATTAATAATTCTAGGGACTGCTGCGACTGTAATCATTGCAAACAGTGTCATTAAGATAGGAAGGGTTAATCCGTATCCTGCGCCTACTAGTGCGGCTTTTGAAAACCCGCTAATGCTGTTCATTATGAATTTGTTTGACTGGGTTATAATCCAGGCACTAAGTGATGTTGCAGCAAGTGGAATTCCGTATTTCATAATAGGTAATATAAATTTCCATTCGATTTTTTGAAACTTAAAAACCTTGAGAATTTCACTCTGATAGAGTAATAATATATCGATTAGAGATATAGATACACCCATACCCAGTAAAATTGATGCTGCTCCAAGGTTGAAGAATTTTGCAAAGAATACTGCTAGGAATATCGTTGCAAACTGGTTTAAGATGGTTGTTAGAGTATAAGATATTGATTTTAATTGAGCTCTTAACAGTTGAGATAGCAGCGCTCTTATTGCTACCGGAATAATCAGAAGCAGTACAGCCAAGAAGTATTTAAACGGTACATGGAAAAAGCTGTACAAATTGTCTTTAAATATAAATGCTATACTAAACATCAGCAGCATATTGATAATTAGTATAGTAACCAGGGTTGTCAAATATTTCGGAAGATTGTCATCAAGCTGATGATGCCTGAAAAATCTCAGCCCTGATAGACCAACCCAGTCAGAAAAGATAATGCAAAGGAATGATAGCATTGCGATTGATATTGTATAAAGTCCGTATTGTTCTTGCGAAAACAGGCTTGTATATATAGGGACAGTAATCATATTCCCAAACATTCCGCATAATTTTGACGGAGCATATTTAAGCATGTCTGTAAATATGCCCTTAACTTCTTTTTCTTCCAGTTCTTTATTTTCTATATATTCCATTTTTCACCCTATTTAGTCTATAATTTCACCGAATAAATCGTATTCGTCTGCTTTTGTGATTTTTACAAGTTCAATATCCCCAGGAACAACCTGCCTGATTGCTGAAGCATAAACCACTCCGTCAATTTCAGGGGCATCGTGTTCTGAACGTAATATTATTACCCCATCATCAGTATATCCCTCAACGATACATTTTATGGTTGAATCTATATATTTAACGTTGTTTTCTAATGAGATTTTTTGTTGAAGTTCCATTAATTTATTTCTTCGTTGTTTTTTGATTTTTGCCGGAAGATGCCCTTGTAAAGAGTCAGAATAGGTTTCTTTTTCTCTTGAATATTCAAATGCTCCCATTCTGTCAAATTTAACTTCCTTAACAAAATTATACAAATGCTCAAATTCTTCTTCTGATTCACCCGGGTATCCTACTATTAGAGAGGTTCGCACAGATACACCCGGAATCTTGTCTCTGATTTTCTTGACAAGTTCTGAGTAATCCATAACAGGGCGACGCATTGATTCTAATACTCTCGGGTGTGAATGCTGAAGAGGAATATCAACATATTTTACAACTTTATCAAGTCTTGCAATTGTATCGATAAGCTCATCTGTCATCTGGGTTGGATAAGCATACATTATTCTAATCCAGGATAGGTTTTCAATTTTGTTTAATTCTTCTAGCACTTGCGGGAGTGCTTGTTTCCCGTATAAATCTATACCGTAAGATGATGTGTCTTGTGCAATTAGAATAATTTCAGTTACACCTTTTTTAACAAGTTCTTTGGCTTCTTTTACAATGTTTTCGATAGGCCTGGATTTGTATTTTCCTCTTAACTTTGGAATAATACAGTAACCGCATTGATAATTACAGCCTTCGCCTATTTTCAGATAAGAGCTTGCGCCCATTGTGATTTGTTGGCGTTCAATTTCTTCAGGGTAAATATATTCAGGTTTTTCATCTATTATACTTTCATAATCTTTACCTTCTGAGATATCTTTGACAATTTTAACAATATCTTTTAGGTTTGAAGTCCCAATCATTCCTGCTAATTCGGGAATTGCCTCTTTTAGTTCTTCTTTATGTTTTTGAGATAGGCAGCCTGTTACAATAACCTTTTTTCCGTTTTCTATCATCTGCAGAATGCTTTGAACGGATTCTTTTTCTGCATCGTGAATAAATGAGCAGGTATTTACAATTACTATATCTGCATCAGTTTCATCAAGGGTTATTTTGTAACCTTGCTTGTCTAAAATACCAAGCATAAGCTCGGCATCAACGAGGTTTTTGGCACAGCCATGATTTATAAGTGATATTTTCATACTTGTTCCTTTAAAATAATTTTAGCATTAATTGTAAAATTTATTCCAAATATTACGATATTTTGACGATTTTGTTATAAAATGCTTATATGAAAGAAGTTGAATTATTAGCTCCGGCAAAAAATTATGAAACTGCAGTTGCTGCAATTAATAGTGGTGCTGATGCTGTTTATATCGGGGCGACTGATTTTGGAGCCCGAAAGAATGCGCCAAATTCCTTGTCAGATATAGAAAATTTAGTAAATTATGCCCATAAATTTTATGTTAGAATTCACGTTGTAATTAATACAATTCTTAATGATTTTGAACTTCCAAAAGCTTTAGAATTGATTAAAAGCCTATATAATATAGGGGTTGATGCTATCATTGTTCAAGATATGGGGATAATAAAAGCTGCAATTGACGGGGAAATTCCTCCTATTCAGATTCATGCAAGTACTCAATGTGATAATAGAATCCTTGAAAAGGTTAAATTTTTCGATAGTTTAGGGCTATCAAGAGTTATTTTGGCAAGAGAACTTTCATTAGAGCAGATTAAAGAAATTTGTGCCGAAACCGAATGTGAAATTGAAACTTTTATCCACGGCGCTTTATGTGTATCTTATAGCGGTCAGTGTTATTTATCATTTGCAAACGGCGGAAGGTCTGCTAACCGCGGTGAATGTGCGCAGCCTTGCCGCAAGCGTTATTCTTTGGTTGATGAAAATGGTAAAGTTCTATTAAAGGATAAATATTTGCTCTCACTAAAGGATTTTAATGCCTCAGAACATATTGAAAAACTTATTGATTGCGGTGTAAAATCCTTTAAAATTGAAGGTCGTTTAAAAGAGTTGAATTATGTTAAAAATATTACTGCATATTATAATGACTTATTAAATAAGTATGCGAAAAGGACTTCCTCCGGGAAAATCTTTTTAGATTTTACTCCTAACCCAGATAAAACTTTTAACCGTGGTTATACCGATTATTTCTTAACCGAGCGCGGTCAGTGCTTTAATTTTTTATCACCAAAATCACGAGGAGAAAAGCTTGGTAAGGTTAAGCGAATTTTTCATAATTATTTTGAAATTGATGCAGAATTACATCCGCAAGATGGCATTTGTTTTATAAATAATGGTGAAATGAGCGGTTTTTTGGTTAATAAAACCGACGGGAATAAAGTATATCCTAATAAAATGGACGGTATTAAAACAGGTACTATTTTATATCGTAATTTTGATGCTAAATTCGAGAAATTTTTGGATAATTCAAAAACCATACGTAAAATCGGGGTTTCTTTCTTGTTGACGAGTGGTAATATTATTGCTGAAGATGAAGACGGGAATACTGTTTCCATACAAATTCCGGACGGCGAAATCCCAAATAATCCGGATAAATTAAGAGAAAATATTATTGTGCAGCTTAAAAAGACCGGTAACAGTGATTTTTACACTACAGACGTTATTGTAAATGATGTTAATTTACCATTTCTTCCTGTTGCTAAGATTAATGAATTACGTAGAGATTTGTTAAGTTTGTTAATGAATGAAAGATTGACTAATTATAAACGATTGGTTCAAAAACCTATTGGTTATGTTGATTTTACCAATAGTAAAATTGATTATCGCGGGAATGTGTTCAATTCTGAGGCTGAAAGTTTTTATAAAAATTGCAATTGTGTGGTTTGTGAAAAAGCTCTTGAATCTTTTGAAAAAATTCCGTCAAGGATTGAGCTTATGCGCACAAAACACTGTTTAAAATTTGCTTCAGGTTTGTGCGGTAAGCCTTCTAAAAAGCTCTATTTAGTTGATAATAAAGGCAAAAAATATCCGCTGAAATTTGACTGTAAAAATTGCGAAATGGTTGTACTGTCTCCTTAAATTGTATATAATATAGTTGATAAGGAGCTGATGACACTTATGGATTTTAGAGAGTTTTATAATTTATATTATCGAGAATTAGAACCTGTTTTAAGAAATTTGGAACCTGAAAGGGCTAAGATTTGCCCTAAATCGCTTGGATTAATAATTCTAATGGTTATTCTTACGCTTTTCGGAGGAGCTATATTACTATCTATTATATCTATCGTATCCTCCTCTTTTAAGATAATCGGTGGCTTTGTAGCTTTGCTTATTCCTATTATGTTTGCGTGTCCTCTTCCTATAATGATTATCTTTGCCCTTATCATAGCATATAAACATAATAAATTACGTTCAAAGTTTAAACAGAAAATTGTTACAAGAATTTTAGCCCTATATGATGATTTTTATTATCTGGATAGTAATAAAGCTAACGTATTGCCTATAACTTTATTTTCTGATTTGGGGCTTTTTTCTTATTGTGCTAAATTGGATGACGATATTATTATAGGCAAATATAAAGATTCAGAAGTTGTAATTAATGAGTGCACTATCCGTACTACAGGTAAAAATAGTACTGTATATTTTAAAGGTCTTATTTTAAGGTATAAAATGAATAAAAAATTTAATGGTACAACAATTGTAGTGCCTAATGCTTACTTGGAAAATTCCATTGGGCTTGAACGGGTTGAACTTGAAGATGTTGATTTTATGGAGAATAGGGTGGTATATTCATCTGATCAAATTGAAGCACGTTATTTATTGACAACGGCTTTTATGGAAAGGTTGAATAATATAACTTCTGTATTTTCAGAAGTTGTAGGACGTAATATTGTAAAACGTTATCATAAAGACCTTGTTCCTGATAATTTATTTGTAATATTTGATAGTTCTGAAATTTATTTGTTTATACCAACCACATTTGACTTTTTTGATCTTGATTTGGGAGAAAGTCTCCTCAAGGATCCTGAAAGATATTATAATATATATAAACAATTAGGCAGCGTGCTTGTTATGGTTGATTATTTTAAACTGGATATGAAGCTTGGTTTATAATTATTTAATCAATGCTTGAACTTCTTTGAAGTTAGGATTTTTAGATGTTTTTAGCCATTCAAATAATGCGATCTCAACGCAGGAAAGTTTTGCTCCGTATTGCTTAGCAAGTTCCAATCCTGTATTGTATTCAAATTCATTTCGGCTTGCGCTGGCATCTTTTATCAGGGAAACCTCAAATCCTTCTTTTATTAAATCTGAGGCTGTTTGAAGTACGCAAATGTGTGCTTCAATACCGCCGATTGCAATTTGGGTTATTCCGTTTGCTTTTAACTCTTGAATTTTTTGAGCAAATGCAGGTTCAAGCATTGCGGAAAAAGATGATTTTTCCAGGATTGTGGTATCTTGAGATAAGCCTGCTTTTAAGTCCTCAACTGTAGAACCAAGACCTTTTGGGTATTGTTCTGTTATAACGGTCGGGACAGATAATATTCTTGCGGCATTTGCAAGTTTTGTCATCGCTTTTGCTGTTTCATTTCCATCTTTTGCAGCTTTAACAAGTTTTTCTTGTATATCAATTATTACTAATGCGCTTGTTTCTGTATTTAACATCGGTTTATCCTTTCGAAAATGCGGTCTGTTTATATTCATCTTTTAGTTTCTTTAAAAGTGAGAGTAAAACTTTGTCAGTCATTCCGTTTAAGGCGATTTCTTTTTTAGTGTTTTCTGCACTGTCAAGACCGCTATGAGTGAGTTCTATATTGAATTTTGCATATCCGTTATAGCGGATTGTCAATTCACTGTGAATTTTATCATTCTTTAAACTGAAAACGCTTTCAATATTATTTGCGTATTGGCTTACAATTGTATTTGTCAGTTTGGTTTCACATTCTTTTTGGAATCTGTAAAAATTTGGAGCAATAACACTGTTCATTTTGTTAGTAAACACCATTTTAAACAGCTTAAAGTTTTTCTTTTGACCATCATTATCATCATCAAGCCAGGTATTTTGAACATCTAAATTGTCTTCAAGGCAAACGCTTGTAACATCGTTTTGAATCGCTGATGTGAGTCCGTCTTGGGCGTTCTTATCAATAGTCTCAAACGACTGAAATCCTATTTTTGATAAACCTGCTCTTAGTTTAAAATCGTCTCCCATTTTTGTTTGAATTTTTTGTATAACATCTTTTGTACCGTTTAAATCAATGTTTGGAAGGATTATATAAAACTTTCCGCCCCTTGCTACCGCAACAATATCATCAGTGCGCACACAATTTTTTATGGCTCCGGCAAGTCTGTTTGTTGAAATTTTGGTTTTTGTTTTATCATCAAGTGTTAGTATAAAAAATGTTCCGTTCTGAATTCTGAGGTTATCAGATAGGTCGATAAATATTTCTTTTAACTGTTTGTATTGATAAAATCCGGTTTTATTGTCTATAACGCCAAGCTGATATAGAAATTTTTCGTTTCGGGCTGCGATGTCTTTGACGCTGCGTAATTTGAAGCAGTTTACAGTTTTTATCAGCATTTCATAATCTTCTGAATCGGTTAGGAAATAATCATAAATTCCGTTATCATAAGCCTCTAAAATCAGCTTAGGCTTTTCTTCATTTAATAGCAGGATAATTTCAGCATCAGATTTTAATTCTTTAATATTATTAATCATCTTAATGGTAGAGCTGTTTTCCATATCTTCGTGCAGAATAATAACGCTGTATAATGAATTTTCAAGGACTTTTTTTAGATTTTTAGCTGCACATACTGTAATACTGTCATTTCCACGCAGCAAAACCAGTTTTTCAAGCACTGATTTTGCGATTTCTTCGTAGTCTGTAATTAATAATATATTATTGCTGTCTATCATTAAAATTTATACCTGCAGGTGTTTTTTGATACACCAGAAACTTCCTACTGCGCCAAATAAAATACTCATTGAGAACATTACAATAAGCACAAGGCTTTGCGCATTAGGCGGTGATGGAATCATAAAGAATTTATGGACATTAGCTAACCCGTTTTGTACATAACTTAGTGGCAGCATTGCAAGTAATGATCCCGTAAATCCGTAGAATGCTCCTTGCATAATAAATGGAAATCTTATATACCAGTTACTTACGCCCATTAATCTCATGATTTCTATTTCTTCTTTTCTGGACTGAATTACCAATTGAATAGTGTTATTTATGATTGTTATTGTTAATAATGCCATAATTGCAATTACAACAAGCGTAATTGTTTTTACAACGTGGTTAACAAGTTCAATCTTAGATGCCAAATCTTTTGCATAACTCATATCTTCAACCGATGCGATACGTCTGATGTTATCGAAAACGGGTTGAAGATTTTCCGGTGAATCCACTTTAACATGCAATGTATCAGGAAGTGGGTTTTCAATATTTGGCAGGCTCATTTCTGTTTTTAATTTAGCCCAGGATTCGGTTTTTGGAATAACCGTAATTTTTTCAACGTGTTGGAACTGTTGGATTTCCTGTTTTACAGAATTAGCATCTACACTGTTTTTAAGATAAACCGAAATTTCCAGTGCACTGCCAAGCTCTTTTGAAAAAGCAGAAATTGAAAGTGCAGATCTAAAACATGCTCCAAATATCATCAAAATAGCTGCCATAGTTGTAATAATAACAACATTAACCCAACCTGTTCTGATAATATCGCTTAATGTTTCTTTTCCCAGTCTGTATAATATTCTTAATTCACATAACCAATCTTTTGGAATATGTTTTTTTACATTTGATCTTAGATTTCTATTCATAAGTACCTGCTTGTATGTCTCTTACTATTTCGCCTTGGTCAAGCGTAATAACTCTTTTTCTAAAATAATCAACCATTGCATTGTCGTGAGTCGAAACAATGACAGTGATACCTCTTTGGTTAATCTGGTCAAGAATTTGCATGATTTCCATAGAGTTTTTCGGGTCAAGGTTTCCTGTAGGTTCATCTGCAATAAGTAGAGGCGGTCCGTTTACAATAGCACGTGCAATGCCGACTCTTTGCTGTTCTCCGCCTGATAATTCAGTAGGTTTTGCGTTCATTTTTTCATGAAGTCCTACGATTTTCAGTGCACCGTTAACTCTGGCATTGATTTCTTTACTGCTAATCCCCATTGTTCTGATTACGTAAGCAACATTATCATATACTGTTTGATTTTGCAGTAGTTTATAATCCTGGAAAACAATTCCCATACATCTTCTAAGGTTTGGAATTTTATTATTTGCAATATTTGCAATATTTAATCCGCCTATTGATATGATTCCGCTAGTAGGTTTTTCTTCGCTGTATAAAAGTTTCATAAGGGTAGATTTTCCGGCGCCTGATGCTCCTACGATAAAAACAAATTCTCCCGAATGAATTTCCAAACTTACATTTTTTAATGCGTAATGGTCGTTTTTGTACCTTTTGGTAACATTTTGAAAAGTTATCATTATTATATATTTCCTTGTTCTTTTTCTTTTTTATACATTGTCCTGATCCGTTTAACCAATGTTTCAGCATCAAGTCCGTAGTAATTTAACAATTCATCAGACTTGCCGCTTTGACCAAATTCATCATGAATTCCGACTCTGTAAACTTTTGATGGGCATTTGCTGGCTAGGGTTTCACATATCGCTGAGCCTAAGCCGCCGATTATTGAATGATTTTCAACAGTGATTGCAAATTTTGTTTTAGACACACTGTCAATTACTGTTTGAAAATCCAACGGTTTTACGACCGGAACATTTATAACTTCGACTGAAATATTTTCTTTTTTTAGCTCTTCTGCGGCAAGCAAGACTTCTGCTAAAGTTTCACCGTTTGTGAATACAGAAATGTCAGTACCTTCTTCTAATACAACGGCTTTATGGATATTAAAATGATAATGTTCATCAAAAATATCAGGAACATTACATCTGGAGATTCTTATATACATCGGGCCGTCATGTAAAGAAGCGTATCTGATAACTTCTTCGCATTCTCTGCTGTCGGCTGGGACAATGACCGTCATGTGCGGAATATTTCGCATTAGTGAAATGTCTTCCAAAGCCTGGTGAGTTGCGCCATCTTCTCCTACAGTCACTCCGCCGTGAGTTCCGATAACTTTTACATTAAAATCAGGGTAACAAATACCGTTTCTTATCTGGTCATAAGTTCTTCCTGTTGCAAACATTGCAAAGCTTGCGGCAAAAACAGTTTTACCCTCAGAGGCTAATCCCGCTGCTGTTGCCATCATATCTTGTTCTGCAATTCCGCAATCAAAGAATCTGTCTGGAAATTTATCCGCAAACATTTTTGTTTGTGTCGAGCATGCCAAGTCTGCATCCATGACAACAATTCTTTCATTTTCTTCCCCGATTTGAGCCAGTGTATTTCCAAAAGCTTTTCTAATGGAACTGGTTTTCTTTTTGTCTATCTTCATCTATATCCTCAAAGTATATATAGTGTTTCGACCACTTTTTATATCCTAACAACTAAAATTTTACCATAAAAAATTTTTTCTATCCAGTAAAAATCAAACAATACATATGTATAGCTCAAAAATGCGGTATATCTTGATTTTTTATATTTAATGTAAAGTTTTATTAAAAAATGAACGTTTTTTAGCAATATTTTCTCTTCACGGTTATTTAAACGGTAGAATGGTAATAGACTCAATTTTATACAGGAAAGGAAAATTTTATGAATCAAATTCCATGTGTACCAATGGCAAATCCTTATATGGTACAACAACAGACAACATATATGCCTGTTCCGCAGCAGCCAAAATTAAATGCTGTAAATATTGAAATTAACAATCCATCAGTGGGTACTCCGGGAGTTGGACAAGTTGCTCAATATGCTCAACCAACAATGCCTTATTATACTTACCCGCAGGCACCAATTTATAACTACCCGCCGGCACAAACTCAACAGCCATGTTATATGCCGATGCCTCAACAGGTACCTCAGGCACCTGTAGTTCCGGCTCCTGTAGCTGCTGAAGCAGCTCAACCTGCACCTGTTGTACAAGCACCTGTTACAGTTCCGGTACAACCGCCTGTACAACCGGCAATTCAACAACAAAACATTAATGTTCCGCAGGCTCCGATGCCTGTAGATACTACAGCGGAAAAAGCACCTGTAGTTCCGGCTCCTGTTGTTTCTACTCCAGAACCGGTTAAGGCAGATGCTAAACCGGAAGTAGTTCCGGCTGAAACCGTTACTCCTCAAGTTGATTTGAACTCATTCATTGCTAAATTAGCTAACCAAGATTTTGATGTTCAAGCAGCAGGTATGCAGGAAATAGCTAATATGGTTACTGAAACACCTGAAAAAGCTACTGAATTGGTAGATACAAAAGTTTTTGATGCTTTAACAAATATTATTAACTTTGACTCAAGCAAGTTAGAAGGTCCTACACAGGAACAGATTGCTGCAAGAGAAAAAATAATGGCAGGTCAAACTGTTACTGATGAAGAAAAAGCATTAGCAAATAAAATTACACCAAAAGAACAAGCTGAAAGAAACAAAAGCTACGCTATATTCGCTTCAGCAATGATGCAAAAATTATATGGTGATGAAGTAGCTCGTTTGTCAAACCAAACAGTTCCTTTAACAGATTTACCGGGTGCGCTTACTATCGTTGACAACTTAAAAGATAACCCTAACCCAATGGTTAGAGCATCTGCAATCGACGCTTTAAGCTATATCCAAAATCCGGCTTACAAAAACGATTTGAACACCGTGTTCACAATTGCACAAAATGACTCAGATCCTGGTGTAGCAGAAACAGCAAAAGCTGCATTAGAAAAATTGAATCAAGTGTAGTAAAATCGGACTTTGATTAACAAAGTAATATAAATAATTCCTTTCTTTAAATAAAATAAAGCCCCTTAACCGGGGCTTTATTTTTGTATCAAACATTAAATATTAAACAGTTTCAGCTTCTCTTTGAGGTTTATTTAATTTGTAAGATTCAGGAATAGGCGCGCAATTTTCATAGCCTGCCATGTCTGAAATCTGTTTACTCCATTCGTAGATTATTTCATCGTCTCCCAGAGTGTATGGGATAGGCTTGCCAACTTTTATTGTTACAGTTCTTCTTGTAAACGGTTTAAGTTTAGGGTAGCCGTTCCAGTCGGCAATAGCAACCGGAAGAATATCTGTCTTTGCATATTTTGCGATAGCTACGAAGCCTTTTTTGATGCCTTCAAGCTTTCCGTAAGGGTTTGTGCCGCCTTGCGGAAAAATCCCCAAAGACCAGCTTGTGCTTATGATATCTTTTACGGTTTTAAAGGTAGCTATTTCCGGTTTTGTTCTGTCAACGGCGAAAGCTCCAAGTCTTTTTACAAGCCAGCTCAGCTTTTCGTTGGGATCAAATAATTCTTTTTTAGCCATAAATGCGATTGGTCTGTATGCAGCCATAGCAACCATCGGGGGGTCAAAAATTGAAACGTGGTTTGCGGCATATATGTATTTCTTATCTGCTTTTCCACGTTTAGGCAGATTTTCTCTGCCTTCGATTTTATAATTATAAAATATCGTATAAAATCCGAAAACTACAATTGAAAGAAAGCACATGTAGAATACAGACCTGAAAAAGTTATATTCTTTCGCATATCTTCTATTGAAGTTTCTGACCTCTTTATTCATTTATTTCACTCCTTCATCAACTTCGTCAGCTTTAAGTTCTTCTGCCGGTTCTTCTATGTATTTGAAGCCTGTCAACTTTTGGATTTCTTCAATCCATTTATCTTTAACCACTTCCGGATTTTTATCATAAGGGATAATTTTTCCTATATTTACAATAATTTTTCCGGTAAATGGCCATCTTTTAACTTCATTGGTACCGATTAGCCCTACTGGTAAGATATCACATTTTGTAAGTTTTGCAAGTCCTGCGAACCCTTTTGTCACTCCTCTGATTTCGCCCGGAACTCCTCTAGTGCCTTGAGGAAACATTCCCAGTACCCAGTTGCTGTCTTTTAGTGCCTGGACTGTTTTAACTGTTGAAGGTCCAAGAGCTTCTCTGTTTACTGCGAATGCCCCTAACCAATCAATCCACCATCTTAAAAACGGAATATCAAAAAGTTCTTTTTTTGCCATAAACGAAACACTTCTCGGCATTATTGCAACAATAAGCGGCGGATCAAGTGTTGACAAGTGGTTTGGACATACTATGTATTTGTTATCTTTCGGGACGTTTTCCAGTCCGTTTATTTCAATTCTGTAAACCAGTTTCAAACGTATCATATATCCTATTTTACAAACCAGTAGTTGAAATAAAGATCTCCATATATTAAATTGGGAGGCTTTTCGTGTTGAATATTGTTTTGTGTCTTTTGCCATATTTGCTCTCCATAATCTGTAATTTTAATTATACATAAAAATATCAGGTCTACTTATTTAACTTTTTTTATTGTATTATCAAGAAAATAGTATAAGGAGAGAAATATGTTTGAGCTAAAAAAATCTGAAAATACGTTAGAAAATGAATTATTTAAAAATGTTTATGATAAGACACCTGATTATGTAAAAGCTTTAGATTTAATGAATTTTGATAATGAGGGTGGATTTTCATTTGTATTAAAAAAAGAACATCTTTTACCTTACGATGCAGACTCTAATCCGCAAGGGCTTAATTTAGAAGAATGGTTTGCAAATTATGCCAAAGAGGCTAAGGTTTCTACTGCAGGAATCAGAGGTCCTCAAAATATTTTATATCCGCAGGATACAAGATTTCCGATTAATTTAGTCGGGATTGTCCTTGCAACATTAGCTAAAGCTCTTGTTGCTAATGAAAAGTATCCGAATAAACGAATTGTAAAAGTTGCAGGGTGCGAAGTTCGTTATAATTCCAAATTGTTTCTTGATGCGATTGCAAGGATTCAAGCAGCAAACGGTATTCAAACACTTGTTCCTGCAGGAAAACAAACTATTCCGATATGGCTGGCTTCTTTTTTAGCATTTAAACTTGATTTACTGGGCGGAGAGTATATTACATCAAGCCATGGCATCTCTGTAAAGAATGCGACAAAAGATTTAAATTCACAAGGCAGTCAGTATTTGCCGGAAGAATCAATGGAATTTGTTAATAAAATTCAGCAGATTTTTGAAGAGGTAAATAAAAACGGTTTTTATGAAATAAAAATTTCTGCAAAAAATAATCCGTTGATTGATGAAAAAGTTATGAACTCTCTTGATGACGGTGTTGATTTATATGTTGAATATTTGCATTCAGGAGTTGCAAAAGATGTTAATTTGGATTTGATTAAGTCTTTCAATGGTAAGATTGCAATTGAAAACGTTGGAGGCTCAGCATATAGAACCTTGTCACGTGTACTAAATAAACTTGGAATTTCTGATAAATTTATCTGGTTTAATACAGAAGAAGATCCGTTTTTCCATTCTATCGGTAAATATGATGTTACTCCAAAAGGTGAGAAAGCTTTTTATGACTATTCTGTAGATGCCACTGTTTTGGCTAAAAAATCAGACGGAACAAAATTTTTCCCTGTTATTGATACTCTTCACTACGAAGAAAAGTTATCATCCTATCCTGTTGGAACAGCTGTTTTAATAACAGATCCTGATCATGACAGGCTTACAATTACTCAGACTGAGTCTTCTGACAGGATTCCTGAACTTAAAAAGCTTGGTGTTGATTATGTGAAATTATCGGAGGATAAAGTTTTAACTGTATTTACTGCAAATCAGGCATTTTTAATGCTTATGGACTTTTGGGCAAAACAACTAAAAGCTCAAAAACTTTGGGATAATCATCCCAGATTTATGATAAAAACAACCGCATCAGCGCTTTCCTGGGATGAGTGGGCTGCAAATAACGGTGTAAAAGTTGTTAATGTTCCTGTCGGATTTAAAGAAATTGCGAATATTATGAAGAAAGTTGAATTAAAGCTTAAAAATTCACCGGAAGATGAAGTTATTATTGATGATGTATTTGGGAATTCTATTAATTTAGGTGTAAACCCAAGGTTACTGTTTGGCGGTGAGGAATCTGGCGGAATGATTATGGGAACCGAAGATTTAATCAAGTCCCGCCATGGACGTTTTGCTGTTGCAATGAGAGAAAAAAGTGCAACTGAAGCGATTGTTGTAGCTTCTGCCTTGATTGCAAAACTTGCGGAATTGGGTAAATTTATGTCTGAATATTTATCAGACGTGTTTGAGGATAATAAAATCATCGGTCGTTTTGATACAAGGGTGGATATCTCTTATTATAATGAATCAGAACCTGATATTAATAAATTGAAGTTTGCAAAAGTTGAAGGGGAAGCCATGAGAACTAAAAATGATATGTTCTATCTTTCAATGGCGATTGCAAATAGAAAGGGTGCGATTTCTCTGAATGATATTAAATGCATTCTTAACGATAAATTCAATGCATACGGTTTGAATTTTGATAATTTAAAATCTGTTAAATTTGTCGGTGATGGAACTTACCTTGAATTTGAGGATAAATATATTGAAATCAGACCGTCAGGAACTGATGCCAAAACAAAAGCATACGGCGGCGGATTAAATAAAGAAGAAATCGAAAAGTTTGCTGGAGTATTAGGAAACTATTCAGGTGACAGAACAGAACTTCACAAAGGATTGATAAAATCAGAGCTTTATGAAGATTGTAAGTCTGATGCTATGGATTATTACCTTGCATTTGTTGATAAAGACGCAAATAATGAGCCGTTTGTTATTCCGGAATATGATTTTTAATCTGTTTATTATATAATCAACTTACGAGAATAATTATAAAGAGGTTAAGTATGTTAAGAGATTACTTTTTAAATAAAATTGAAAATGCAATAGAAAAAGCTATTAAAGCCGGCAAACTTGGGCAAATGAGCGAATATACAAAAGGATCACTACCTGTTGAAAAGCCAAAAAATCCTGATTTTGGTGATTTTGCAATAAATGTGTCTTCACTTGCCAGAAATGCCAGAATAGCTCCACCTATGATTGCTAATGCTATTGTTGAATTTATTGAAAATGATGGGTCAGACTATTCTGTAATTGGCGGGTTTATCAATTTTAAAGCTGGAGATTCTCTTCTTGCAGACTTAATTGGCGAAATTTATACAAAACGTGATAATTTTGGCAGACCTGATAGTATTGAGAAAGAAAAAATTATATTAGAATACATTTCGGCAAATCCGACAGGACCGTTCCATATCGGGCACGGACGATGGGCTGCAATGGGCAGTGCGCTTGCTAATCTTTTGAAATTCTACGGACACGATGTTTATCAAGAGTTTTATATAAATGATGCTGGTTCTCAAATTCAAAAACTGGGCCGTTCTCTTATTATAAGAGTAAAACAAGAGTTAGGTGAAAATATAGATTTTCCTGAAGATGAAATCGAAAGAAAAAATTATTACCCTGGTGATTATTTAATCCCTGTAGCAAAAGCTTTTGTTGCGGAAAAAGGCATAACATCAGCTGATGTTGATAATATTGATTTAGCTGTATATTGTGATTTTGCAAAGGCTTATGAAGAGAAGGTTCAGCGAGATTTACTGGATAACTTTAGAGTTTCTTTTGATAAATTCTATTCTGAATTATCTTTGCATAATTCCGGTAAGGTTGAAGAATGTGTTCAAAAACTTAGAAACAGCGGTAAAATATATGAAAAAGAAGGTGCTGAATGGTTCAAATCCTCTGATTACGGTGATGATCAAGACAGAGTTATTAAAAAGGCTGATGGTTCTAATACTTATTTAACTGCCGATATAGCTTATCATGTGGACAAACTTGAACGCGGTTTTGACAGAATGATTAATATCTGGGGTGCTGATCACCACGGTTATGTTGCAAGAGTAAAAGCTTCTATCGAGGCTCTTGGGTATAATCCTGACAAACTTGAAGTTTTATTGGGGCAGCTTGTTAACCTTGTTATAAACGGTAATGAAGTTCGTATGGGTAAACGTAAAAATATGGTTACCTTGGAAGATCTTATTGATGAAGTAGGGGTGGATGCGACTCGCTTTTGGATGTCAATGAGAAATATTGATACAACATTGGATTTTGATATTGAACTTGCAAAAACAAAATCTGATGAAAATCCTGTATTTTATGTTCAATACGCTCATGCCAGAGCCTGCTCAATTATTAGAAATGCCATAAATGACAGACTTGATACAGAAAGCGGCAAAACTATTCCTGCTGTTGTTTCTCATGACGAATTTGAAAAACTTGTGTCTGAATTTAATATGAATACAGCGTTGTTAGCGGTTAAAGATGCCAGAAAACTTGTATTAAAACTGGAAGAGTTCAAATCTTTAATTAAAACTTCAGCTCAAACCCGTCAAGTATATACAATTTGTCGTTATGTACAAGAATTGGCTTCTGAATTTCATTCATTCTATAACTCAACAAGAGTTATTACAGATGATATTGAGGTTACAAAATCAAGATTAGTCCTTGTTTGGGCATTCAAAACAGTATTGGCAAATGCTTTGAATATTCTTGCTGTTTCTGCACCGGAAAGAATGTAGGTGAACAAATGCTCAGGCAAGTTTTAGCTATATTATTTATAATATTATTTGGAACAAGTTCAAATGTTGCAGGCGCTGTAATTATACCGGATTATATAACTCCCTTATATCCGTCTAAAACACCGCAGAAAGTTGCTCAAACCCCTGAAGGTCCGGCTTGGGGAGCCTATATGAGAGAACTTCAACGGAGAATAAAAATGAACTGGATTCCTCCAAAAAATTCAGAAAAACAACGTGTAGTACTTTTGTTTGCTATTCGTAAAGATGGGTCTTTGGAGTCTAAAGACATTAAAGTTTTAAAATCTTCTGGTGATTTAAAGTGTGATGATGCTGCAATTCAGTCAGTTATTCTTGCTGTGCCATTTAGACCGCTCCCTGCAGAATTTAAAGGTGAAAAAATAGATATTCAATTTACATTTGATTCTAATTTTGTTGGTGCATCTATAAAATAAAAAAACCGTGCCACTGTCTATCGAAATTTATAAATCCGCTGTCCTTTAATACTTCCTACTTCAAAAATTAAAACACCCGCAAAATCAATCTTAGTGCTGCTGGGTTTCCCCCCTGACACGGTTCGAAGGTTTACGCCATCTTAACTTTTGCTATCAACAGTTATATTAAATTTCAACGTACTCATAAAGCCCTCACAACAGGCTCTGCACCCCGCGTTGGCTTCGGGTCGAGAGTTCGCAACACCCCGTGGAGCACGGCTTATTTTTATTCTAGCATAAAAATATGATATTAACACATTCCGGTTTACACTTTTTATTACCCGTTTGTCCTGCTCTGTCTTCCTAATGTATTTTTCTATTGAACTCTTATTCTTTAATTTGAAAGGAGATATTCAAACATGACAGAACGATTAGAGTTATATAAATGTGAAGTTTGCGGGAATCTGGTTGAAGTTATACTGCCGGGAGTCGGCGAACTTGTATGCTGCGGACAACCGATGAAATTGTTGGAAGCTCATAAGAATGATGATCAGTATTCAGAAAAACATATTCCTGTTTTTGTTGAAACTGATGATAAAGGTGATGAAATTCGTGTAGGGGCTACATTGCACCCGATGACAGAGGAGCATTATATTCAGTTTATTGAAACAATTTCTGATGGCAAAAACCATACAGAACTACAGTATTATACTCCGTTTGATCTGCCTATAATGCTTTTAAAAGATAAATTTGGGATAGAAAAAGCACGTGCATTTTGTAATCTTCACGGCTTATGGGAAGGTGAACAGGATTAATTGAACCATTAATAGTAAAGGAGTAATAATGATTAGTGATAAAATCAGGGATATCCTTAATGACCAGATTAACAAGGAATTTTATTCCGCTTATTTATATCTTTCAATGTCTGCTTATTTTTCAGAAATTGGTCTGTACGGCTTTGCTAACTGGGCTAAGGTACAGTCTAAAGAAGAAATCGACCACGGAATGATTTTGTTTGAATATATTCTTGGCAGAAATTCTCAGATTCATCTTGCGCAGATTGGAATGCCGAATTTTGATATGAGCAGTCCTATTGAGGTTTTTGAACAAATTTATAATCATGAACGCTCAATAACATCTGCTATAGATTGTGTTGCAGAAATGACAGAAGGTGAATGTGACTTGGCTACTCGAAATTTCATTGATTGGTATTTAAGAGAACAAATTGAAGAAGAAGCCTCTGTTTCACGTATAATTGCAAAATTAAAGGCTTTTGGGGCTGAAAAATCGGCACTGTATCTTATTGATAGAGAATTGTCCACGAGAGAATATTCCTCTTTGAACTACTAAACTTGTAGAATATTGCGGATTTGTAAACAATTTGTTTATTTTTCAAAAATATTTTATTATGTTTATATGACTTTAGGGAAGATATTATACGTTGATGATGATAAATTGTTGACTTCTACTTTTTCTACGTTAATGAAGGTTGAAGGCTTCAAGGACGTTGTTGTCTATAATGACCCGGTTGAAGCCATAAAATATTTAAAAACAGAAGCTCCTGATTTAATTATTTCAGACTTTTTGATGCCTGAAATGAATGGTCTGGAGTTTTTGCGTGAAGCAAAGAAGATTTATCCTGAAACAAGTATGATTTTATTAACAGCTTATGCTGATAAAGAAAATGCTATAAAGACGATTAATGAGATTGGGGTTTATAAATACATTGAAAAACCATGGGATAATGATGACTTGATAATGAATATCAAAAACGGTATCGAAAGAAGTCACCTGCTTGCTGATTTAAGAGAAAAGATCGCAGAATTAGAAGAGGCAAAATCACAGCTGACACAATATTCTGAAAAGCTTGAAGAACTTGTTGCAGAGCGTACCAAAGAGCTTACTTTAGCAAATATGAAGTTGTCAGGAATTATTAATTATTGTGCCGATGGGATTATAATCATCGATGCCAAAGGGCAGATTGAGCAGGTTAATCCTGCTTGTGAAAACATGGTTGGTCTTGCGGCTGATTCACTTTGTAATATGAAAATTCAAGAAATTGCCTATACTGATAACCCTCAATATAATAAAGCCTCTAAGTCCTCGGTTAAAAATACTATATTAGGGCTTTCTTGTGATAATTCCGAATTTTTGTTGCGGGATTTGTATATCAGAAACGTTCTAAGTAATGAATCAATTCCTGTAGAAATCAATTTTGCATCATTATCGAATGAATATTCTGATGATGAAAAATTTGTAGGTGTAATCAGGAATTTTAGTGTTCAAAAAGAAACTGAACGATTAAGAGATGATTTTATTGCAACCTTGACACATGATTTAAGAACTCCGTTATTAGCAGCTATTCAGACGCTGAAATTCTTCCTTGACGGCTCTTTGGGTGAAGTTCAAGAACAGCAAAAAGTTCTGTTATCTACTATGCTTCAAAGTAATGAAGATTTGCTTGGGCTTGTTAATGCTTTATTAGAAGTTTACAGGTTTGAAAGCGGTAAATTATCACTTTGCAAAACAGTGTTTAATATAAAAGATTTAGTAACTCAATGTTATGATGAGTTAGAGCCGCTATCCAAGAAAAAAGATATATCATTCAATCTGCATTGTGAGATTGATGATGGATTATTGATAGATGCGGATAGGGCTGAAATCAAACGTGTAATTACAAATTTATGCGGGAACGCGTTAAATTACACAAATAAAGGCGGAACTATTGATGTTCATATTAAAGCGCAATCAGGAGATTTGATTTTCTCTGTAATTGATAACGGTAACGGTATCCCAAAAGAAGATATTCCGCATTTGTTTATGAGATTTTCTCAAGGAACGAGCAAAAAACGTTCTACTGGTACAGGTTTAGGGCTTTATCTTTCCCGGCAGATTATTGAAGCTCACGGTGGTAAAATCTGGGTTGAAAGTAAAGTTAATAAAGGCAGCGAATTTTCGTTCTTACTTACTAATTCGGTTGCAAAATCAAGAGTATAAAGGTGGTTAAGATGTCTAAAAGTATTAAGGTTACAATAATTGAAGATCATGATATGACCAGAATGGGTCTGTCTTTCGCGCTTTCAAACAATGAAGCTATTGAAGTTTTAGGAACAGCTTCAGATGGTTTGGAAGGGGTTGAGCAGGCTCTTAGTGTAAAACCGGATCTTGTAATTATGGATATCGGATTGCCTACTATTGACGGTATTGAAGCAACTCGTAAAATTAAAAATTCTATGCCGGAGATTAAAGTTTTGATGAACACTTCCCGTGATAACGAGGATGATATTCTTGATTCGTTTGCTGCAGGGGCTGACGGATATATTACAAAAGGTGCAACTTCAGAACAGACAATATCTGCAATAAAAGCTGTAAGTGAAGGGGTTGGCTGGCTTGATCCTGCTATTGCCCGTGTTGTGCTTTCAAATATTAGAAAAAACAGTCAGCTTGATTCCAAATCAGGCGGAATTAATTACCAGAAAGGTAAGAATCTTTACGGTTTAACCGAGCGGGAAATGGAAGTTTTAGCTTTGCTTGTTGAAGGGTTAAAGAACCCTCAAATTTCCAAAAAACTTGTTATTACAATTGCTACTACAAAAACCCATGTTCATAATATTTTGCAAAAGCTTTATGTAAAAACCCGTTCAAAGGCTGTTGCTACTGCTATGAAAGATGGCTTAGTTTAGATTTTGGCAGGTTATGGTATGGATAAGAAGTTCTTAATCTCTTTATTTTTATTGGGCTTGACCTTTAATACGATGCCTGCATCTGCTTTCAAGTTAAAAAAAGAAAAAGATCACCGATCAAAAGAGCTTAAATACCAGTATGAAGTTTTAAAAGAAGATGAAAAAAATAAGATGGAAGGCAGGATTTTAAACATGTCTCCATCAGGTTATATGACGGTTGATGAATATGAAGCGTTGTCAGAGTATAAGGATAAATCAAATTTAGAATTAGATATTCCGCAAGTTCAAACCCCTTCTGATTTTAAATATGTTCCGAAGCCGTTATACAGAATTGTTAAGTATAATGATCCGCCGGGAAGTGTTGAGTTGACGCTTGGAAAACGATTATATCTCAATCGTCAGGTAAATGCTCAGGGGATTGTTTCTCCTGATTATTCAATGCTTGTTTATCCTGCAGTTTATTATTATACAGACAGTGCATCTGTTGCGTGTGATTTATTTATAATTCCGCTGCCGGATACAAACGATACAAATTTAAACAAAATATTAAAGGCAAATGTTGCAAGACGTATCCCTGAACCTATCTTATCAACAGATAAGGCTATTGATAATTATGCTGCTTTTAGGACATTGACTCCTGTTGATTTCTCCGCCGACGGTACAAAGCTCCTTGTGAAACAAAAAATCGGAAGCCGCGAAGACGGGATTTGGGAAACAACACTTTTAGTTTATGATTTCAGGTATAAAGTCGATTATGATTTATCCGAGGTTAGAGATGCTATTGTGTATTTTTGGAAAGAATATATGGACTTAAATCTTGATGATGTTCGCTGGGATATTTATCCTGTTGGTTTTGATATAGAAGAACCGGATAGAGTTGTTGTTCAAGCATTTGCTTTTACAGGTGAGAAACCGGTGTTTTTAGGTACTTGGAGTGTTGATTGGCAGGGAAACCAATCAAGGCTTGTGTCTTTTAGTAATAAAGTTGAACCAAAAGTAAGTATTAATGGTTATAAGGTTATAAAAGACGGAATTGCAGATTATCAAAGTGTTGAACGGCAGGAAAAAGTTCAAAAACAGGAATCTGAAATATTAAAAAAACAGTATAAAGAAAAACAAGATGAAATTGTTAAAGGTATCCGAGAAGATTACAAATATGCTATAAAAGGGCTAAATCTTGATTATAAAGAAGAGTATCGCGATTATAAGAAACTCCGTTCATTATCCGGATCAACTGAAAACGCACAGCTTCAAGATGCTTACAAAAAATATCTTGTAGACCAATTAAATAAAGATATTACTAAATCTGAAAAACAAATTGAAAAGCTTAAAAAAGATATTGAAAAAACTGATGATAAGTTGAATAAACTTTATGAAAAAAACGGTGATTCCTCAAATGTGGATATGCTTACTCCTGCTCAATAGGTTTTGTTTTTGTTGAATTTATCAGTTCAAGTTTTTGCTTTCTTGTAAGTTTATGTTTAATTCGATATTCTTCTTTTAATGCTTCTGATTTATTTGGAAACTCTTTCAACCAGGCAAGTTTTACCGGTTTATTTGCTCTGGTATATTTTGCCCCTTTACCTTCTAAGTGTGCCTTGTAGCGCTTTTCAATATTATCTGTATAACCGCAGTAAAGAGTATTTCTTTCTGTCAGCAGTATGTACACGAAATGCTTATCTTCCATACTTTAATTATATTACATTTTTTTACAGTATTTGAAATCTTTTGTCTAATTTCATATATTTGATATAAACTAAACGTATGAATAAACGCTATGCAATCTGTTATAACTCGTTGATGGAAAATTCCTCTGAATTGATGGAGAATTTAAAGGGCATTTTAGCTGATGCTTCTTTGGATTTTGATGTTTTAAATATTGATAATCTTAAATCCGGTTATGACTTTGCTTTTGTAATAGGCGGAGACGGCACAATATTAAAAGCTGCAAGGTTTTACTCAGAGTTTGAAACCCCAATATTTGGTATTAATCTTGGACGACTCGGGTTTCTATCTCAAGCCTCAGGCGAAAATCTTGAAAGTTCTGTTAAAAAGATTTTATCCGGGGATTTTAAAGTTGAAAAAAGAATGATGCTTGAAGCAGGCAGCTATATTGCCTTGAACGACTTTGTTATAAAGGGAGATTTAGCCGGCAGAACTTCCAGGTTTGCTCTTGAGATTAATGGAAAGTTTGTTTGTGAGTATTTAGCTGATGGTATAATTATTTCAACTCCGACCGGTTCTACAGCATACGGTATGGCTGCAGGCGGTCCTGTTTTGGCTCCTGATGTTCAGGCTATAACAATCGTTCCGATTTGTCCTCATACTTTTTCGGCAAGACCTATTGTTGTTTCTGCTGATGATGAGATTAAAATTCTTCCTTGTAAAAATAATGAGTATAAAGTAGCAGCAGACGGTCAAGTTGCGTTTTCAATGTCTTCTGAGTTTGTAATAAAAAAATCTGATAAGCTTGCTAATCTTGCTCTGCTTAATGAGAATGATTTTTATACTGTCCTTAGAAATAAATTACAATGGGGAATTTCTCCTGCTAAAATTTAATCTTTAAATAGTTAAGAGTAATGTTATAGCTTGACTGCTTTTATATTAACTTTTGTTCATAATTTTGTTAAATTTCTTGTACTTTTTTTCTATTTAAAATACTATATTGTTATAGTTACATTATGAGTAATTATATGTTTTAGGAAAAAGTTAATAGTTTTAAGAGGTAAATAACGTGGAAAATATCGTTTCAGATATCTTTGCAAGAAAAGATGAATCATCAAATGATCAAACTTCAAGATTAGGTGCAAACCCTACAAATATTAAGGTTATTGGTGTCGGCGGCGGCGGCGGTAATGCTGTTAACCGTATGATACAATCAGGTTTGTCAGGTGTTGAATTTTGGTTAATGAATACTGACTTGCAGGTTTTATATAATGGAAAAACAAATAACCGCATTCAGTTGGGTTCATCATCAACACAAGGTCTTGGTGCCGGTGGTGATCCTTCTGTAGGAGAAAAAGCTGCTGAAGAAGCTCAACAAGAAATCACTCAGGCTTTAGAAGGTGCTGATATGGTATTTATCACAGCAGGCATGGGCGGTGGTACCGGTACCGGTGCAGCTCCTGTTGTAGCTAAACTTGCAAAACAGCTTGGTATTTTAACTATTGCAGTTGTTACAAAACCATTTATGTGGGAAGGTAAAAAAAGACAAAATCAAGCTAATACAGGTCTTGAAAAGTTAAAAGAATCTGTAGATGCAGTTATTGTTGTTCCTAACGATAAATTGTTACAGGTTGTAGATAGACAAGTATCACTTAATGAATCATTCATTATTGTTGATGAAGTACTATTAAGAGGTGTTCAAGGTATCTCTGATATCATTACTGTTCCCGGTATTATTAACGTTGACTTTGCTGACGTTAAAACCGTTATGCAGGCTTCTGGTTCAGCATTGATGGGTATCGGTAGAGCTCAAGGTGAAGGTCGTGCGGTTAAGGCTGCTCAACAAGCTATCAATTCACAATTGCTTGAATCTTCAATAAATGGTGCCTCAGGTGTTATCGTTAACATCACAGGCGGACCTGATATGGGTATTCACGAAGTTAGTGATGCAGCTTCAATTATTCATGATGCGGTTCTTGACGATGCTACAGTTATTATCGGAACAGCAGTTAACGAATCAATTCAGGGTGAAATTCAAATCACTGTTATTGCAACCGGTTTTGAATTGAAAAATAATTCACCTGTTTCAATGTTTGGTTCTTCATCTTCTAATGATGATTCAAAACCACAAATTAATGCTGCAGACTTCTTCTCAGGCGCGTTTAATACTCAAACCAAGTCTGTGTTATCAAATAATAACTTTACAAATATTGAAATTCCTGACTTCTTAAAAAGATAGTGAATTATAAATATAAAGTTTAAAAATCCGCCTTAATTATTATTGGCGGATTTTTTATTTATTCGCTTAATATAGATAAATTCATTATTTCAATGTCGTCATAGTCTATATGATCACTTGGCATAAGATTTTGACCGGTTTTTATTGTTATTTGGTTTTTGCTGTTTGCTTTTATCAATGTGTTAGGTATTTTAATTCTCTGCCCATCTCCGTTTACCTGTAGTTGTCCGATTATTTTGCCGTTAAAGTATATTTCAACAGGACTTGAGTAAGCTGTTCTTATTCTATTTTGTCCCATTGATTTCGCCAGTTTTGAGTCTATTCCTACGATTGAACCGATAACCAAATAATTAGTACTTCTTTTGGCGTTATCTGTCATTATGAAATCTTTTGAATAATACGGGCCAATTGATTTTAGCCTAAAATCTCCGGCATTTGCTGAGTTTCTGGAGAAGCTGTCATCTCCAAGGTGTAAAATTTGACTGTCTAAAGAAATATCTGCAGCTTCACTTTGGGCTATTTCGATTTTCATTGGGTTATTAAGACTTTCTCCGTTGTTGATAGTTAGTGAGAACGGTCTGTAGCCCTCTTTTTCTACATTCATAATTGTAGGCTGGCTGATTTGAACTTTTTTTATTTCGAAATTTCCGTTAGCATCAGTATATGTTCGGAAATTTTTCTGGGGAATTGTAATTTTTGCAAATTCAACTCCCTGACCTGTTTTAGCATCAATTACTTGATTACTCTCTTGTTGTCCTACTTTTGAAACCCCGCCGGTAAAGGTCGTGGCATAAACAGGTGTTGATAAAATTGTAATGAATGTTAGTAAGTAAATAAGTTTTTTCATACAGATTTTATCTTATATTTTATTAAAATTTTTAATTCACTAAGCAGGCAGGAAGAATTTACCTATATTATTTAAAAAAGTTCTTGAAAATTAATATTTTTTTGTTAGTATATACTTATGACAATTAAATAAGCCGATGTGATGGAATTGGTAGACGTGCTAGACTCAAAATCTTGTGAGGTTCAACCCTCGTGCCGGTTCGACCCCGGCCATCGGCACCATAAAAAAGACTCAAATATATTTGAGTCTTTTTTATTTATAATTATGCGTTGTCATCAGTCTATTTCCCGAAATACGCTATTCATAGCATCTGTAAGAATACTGTCTGAAATTTCAATATTTTTGTTTGCTAATTCTCGGTTTTGATGCAGAGCTTGTGAAAATCTCAGTTTTCGTTCATCAGTCCAAAATCTTTTGAAAAATGCATTTTTATAATGTTCTTCAATAGCTTCGAGAGTCTTTTTCATTCCATCAACATCTAAGCTTGCCTTAAATTCCTGAAAAGCTTTGCTATTTATTATATTCTTATCAGATTCCAGCAACTTAGTCCCTTTGTAAAGTCGCTTTAACAGCATGATTTTAGTTTTATCCATTTGAGGATTTTTTAAATGCTTTGCAAGTGGATTTGTGCCGCCTCCAACAACCTTTCCGCTTTTGAATAAATTTACCAGATAAACATCAATTAATTTATCCGTAGGGAAATATGATGTTTCCGGGAACATTGTTTTATGCCAAACTGATTTAACAAGACTCCAATCCTTTTTATATGCGGTTTCATTGCCTAAATCAGCACGTAATCTGCTGGTTCTCCAGGTTTGTGTCATTACTGCAGAATTTATTTCATGTGTAGTTAAGTCTGAGAGTTTTTGAAATTCGCTGGCAGTATGTTCTGATGATTTTATAAATGATCTGAAATTTTTGTCAAGTTCACCTAAATCACAGTTGTTTTTTAGTCTTCGCGCTACAATTTCTTTACCGTCAGTTGTCTTAACAATTATATCGCCCATGCTCTTTCCGTCAATATAGTGCTCTTTTAACATTGAGATAATCGCTTCTTCTCGGTTTGGAGTATGCATAAGTCTATAGCGAAGCGGCATTTTGCTGTTATAGAGTCTGTAGTTATAATTTTCTTGAGCTAATGGGTTTCCTGTATATTTGCCATTTACGATCTCTTCGCTTACTTGTTGTTGAAGCTTTTTCAATTCAGGATAAATTTCCCATTTTTCAACCTGTTTTGAGATAGATTCTTCAAAATATTTGTTTATTCGTTGTGTTTTTTCTTCTTTAGTTTTTAGCTTTGCGATCTCGTCGCATAAGCTTTTAGGGACAATGCTTCTAATATCTGAAGCAATTTCTTCTTCAAAATTCAGCTTTGGTAATTCTATTTCAGGATATAATTTTTTTACATCATCTAGAGTTTTGCAGTTTTTTAGTCCTGAATAGTATTCAGAAACGGTCTTGCTAAGAGAAAAGTCATGGCTTGAAGAAAGCTCATTCAGCTTTTTAAATAAATCCTCAGGAATCTCATCTTTGAATGTGGCAAGTTTTTGCTTGAAAGATTCTAAGAATTGATCGAAGCTTGCAAAGAGTTTCTTAGTTTTTACTCCGCGGTATGCTTGTAATAATTCTCCGTCAGCTTTTACTAAATCAGTAGCCTCATCTGTTCCTTGGCTGATAACTTTACCTGCTTTATCTGCTGCGGTTTGAGCGATATCTGTAATCGTATTTATAAGTTTAACTGGCTTAATCATATAATATATAAAACTTATTTGATGATTTTTTTGATAGTTTATTAAGTTATTTGAATTTTTACAAACTTACTATTTTGTCGGATAAAAAATTTTTATTTCCGCAATAACATCTGCTTATGATCAAAAAACGTTATATATTAATTATCGCATCAATAATTTTAACAATTGCATACTTAGATTTAGCAGACAGTTTCAGGCATATTGATAAAATAATGTCAGAAATGATTCAACTTGATGCTGAAATTAAAACCGAAATAGATACTACCGCTCGAATACCTGCAAGCAGCGGGTCATTGCCGGCTGCTAAAACTCAAAAATAAAGTCCTCTTCTGAATTTGTAGTATTTGAGCTGCCCTCTTCGATTTCTTTAATCATTTGGGGTTTGATTAAATGATCAAGTGCATTTGGCATAAATTGCGGCTTTTCTCTTTCTTCTCCATCCTGTTTCTTTACAGAAAATGTTCTTACATCTTTTGGGAAAAAGCGTAAATGAACATTTTGACTAATATTTTTTGAAACATTATTTCTAAAATACTGTTTGATTTTTTCAAGATGAGAAGCTGCTTGGGCTTGGTTTAGTGCTAAAAAATACCCGTTAGTGTCTGATACGGTCTTGTTGTATTTGCTGCTCCACATAACAACATTATTTACGCTGTCTGTTAAAACCGCTGTTGTTGTAAGGTTGAACGGGTATGTTATTTTAAACGCGCTGGAGATTTCCAGAACTTCCCATAAATCTCTTCTTGTAGCAGACCTGTCAGTGATTGCATAGCAAGATATTATTATGACAGATTTTACCCCAAATTCATTTGATATTGTCTGTAGGGTTTCAAAATCAATCTTTTCGGTTTGTTCAAAATCATTAAGCATAGCCTGTGCAGCCTGTTTTAATTCAGGATTTTTTTCAAAAGCTGCTCTTACCTCCGGCAGCTTGGTAATATTTATTCCCTTGTAGCTGCTAAGATCCTGAATTACATAGTTTGCTGCAATTTCAGATGGCTCCGGGAAACAAAAATAATTATCGCAAATCTTAAAAATCTCAGTTGGCAGTACTAAAACATCAAATTGCACCGCACCTGCCACACCTGCTTGAATAAATAGCATTAATATTGTAAATAATATTTTATAAAAAATCTTTTTCATATGGAAATTATAGCATAATTTATTGCAATGTGGTATAATAGTCTTATGGATAGAGATTTGGTTAAAATTTTGGGTTATGACGTTGACCGCTTTTCCTTTAAGGAAGCTGTTGATTATGCATCTGCAACTCCTGGACAAATTGTTACAATTAATCCTGAGATGATGGAAACTGCTGCTAAAATACCGGAATTTGCGAAAGTAATCTCTTCCTCAGAACTGGTTGTCCCTGACGGTGTAGGTGTTGAAATAGGTTTAAAAATCCTTGGTCATAAGGTTTCCAGGATTCCGGGTGTAGAACTTGGTAAAGCTTTAATTATTAAGTTTTCTAACGAAAATAAAACCGTTGCCATGGTTGGTGCTAAACCTGAAATTGTTTCTGCTGCAGCAGATAATCTTAAAAATGAAATCCCTGGACTTAATATAGTATATGCTCGTGATGGTTATTTTCAAGATGATGAAGCGGTTTTAGCTGAAATTGCTGCTGCAAAACCTGATTTAGTTTTAGCTGCACTAGGCTCGCCTAAACAGGAAATGTTTTTGTATGCATTAAAGCAAAAGCTTCCGAATGCTGTTTTAATCGGGCTGGGTGGTAGCTTTGATGTTTGGGCAGGTGCAGTCAAGCGTGCACCTATGATATATCAAAAACTTGGTTTAGAGTGGTTATATAGAACCATTAAGGAGCCACAGAGATTTAAACGTATTTTCCCGACTCTTCCCCTATTTGTTTTAAAAGTATTTAAAGAAAGGCTGCTTAGAAAATAGATGTTAACAGATAAAGATATACTTGAATTAAAAGATTTATGTCATGAAAATAGACAAAATATTATAGAAATGGTGTATTCTGCGCAATCAGGGCACATCGGCGGTTCTTTATCTGCCTGTGAGATTATGACTGTACTGTTTCATAAATGTATGAAACATTCCGTAAAAGGTAAATTGGCAAAAGATTATAGTGCCAGAGATAGATTTGTTCTGTCAAAAGGTCATGTTTCTCCGATTTATTATTCAGTTTTAGCGCAGTTGGGATTTATTAAAAAATCCGAACTGAAAACCTTTAGAAAGTTAGGAACAAGACTTCAAGGGCATCCGTCATTATGGTGCCCAGGTGTAGAAATTGCCACAGGTTCCTTGGGACAAGGACTTTCGATGGCTTGCGGGATTGCAATATCTTTAAAACTGGATAAAAATCCTGCAAATGTATTTGTTCTGCTTGGAGATGGAGAATTACAAGAAGGCAATGTTTGGGAGGCTTTTATGCAGGCTCCTCACCGTAAGCTTGATAATCTTGTTGCAATAATTGACCGTAACAGACTTCAGATAGACGGATCTACAGAATGTGTCAAACCTTTAGATAATTTGCCTGATAAAATCCGAGCATTTAATTGGAATGTTATTGAAATTGACGGGCACGATATTGTGCAAGTATATTCAGCTATTGAGGAAGCAAAGTTATCAAAAGTTCCGACCGCAATTATTGCAAATACTATAAAGGGCAAAGGTGTCAGTTTCATGGAAAATAACGCAGGCTGGCACGGTAAGGCTCCCGGCAAAGATGATTATGAAAAAGCAATGCAAGAGTTAAAATAATGGATGGAGGTAATATGAAATTAAAACCTAAAAAGCGTTTTGGATTTACGTTAATGGAGATACTGTTGGCAGTATTTATTGTTGTAATACTGGCTATGGCAACTATGCCGGTGATAAATAAACAACTGGAAAAAGCCGATGAATATTCTTATTATATGGCTTTCAAAACAGTTGAAAAACTAGGTGGTCAAATTGTTGCTTTGGGTGATGAATCTAAAGTTGCAATGAAAGACTCAGATTTTAAATTCGCGGATTCAAATCAATCTTTTGGAAATTATTTAGCTAATAAGGTTGATGTTGGTTATAAAAATTTGAAAATGGCTTTAATTTCTAATACTCAAAAACTTGTAAATTCGGAAATTTTTATTTTTAAAAAATTATTTCCAAAATCAACCGCAGAAGTTATAACACTTCCTGTTGATACTACAGATACGTTATTCACATCTTCTAGTTATGATGAGTTGTGGCTTGCTTATCGCGTTTGTGCCGGTCATAAGATCATAAAGAAACGTAATTATGAAAATAAAACTACTAATAATTCGGATGGAACAACTTCGACTGAGAAAGTTGAAAAGGATCCTACGTATTATGAAAAAGAAGATTTTGGTAATTGTCTTGGATACACAAAAGCTAGTGGTGATACCTATAAGAATCTTGAAATTGCAACCGGTATTTTAGCAAATTCAATGTGTGACAATAATGCAGGAACATTAGAGACTATTGCAGAAAAAATAAAGAACCAAGAGTCTCCGGATGCTTCTGTTATTTGTGCTATAGCAAAACCTAACTGCCACAGTGGGGGCACTTATACTGATCCAAATGATGATATATCGAAAAGCGTGTTAGTTGATTACTTCCCTGATAATGAGGACTCTGATGGTGATGATACCAGTGGTGGGAGTGATGATGATGCTGGAGATAATACGGATTATACAGATTTTGTAGAACCTCCATCTTCATTGAATCCTGGAACATGCAAAATTTCATTATCTTATACATTGTCTTATAATACTAATGATACGGAACCTGCAAAACCTGTTGTTCCAAAATTTTATGACAGTGATTGTACTGCAAATGGATATAAGGGTGCCATAAACGAGCCGGGGAATGGGGCTAGTTATCTGCATTGTGTATGTCCTAGCGGCAAAATAAATTCTATTAATAATTATAAATATTGTGTCTCTCCTTGTACTGATACTACAAAGGGTGCATATTCGGATTCCCAAGGAAACTTGCAGTGTTGTTCAACTGACTTTAATGATAAAAAAGGTGTATGTTGTCCAGCTTATTCATATTATGCCGGTGGTGATGAGTGTCAATGTATAGAGGGGTATAAAGAAAATTCTGCAGGTCAGTGTGAACGTTGGAAGTGTTCTCCGGGTTCAACCTTTAAGGATGGGGTTTGTGTTGCTAACCCACCTATTTTAAAAGCGCAAAATTTCTGTAATAAGATTAAAGAAAACTGGAATACAAATGACTCTAACTGTTCCTCAGGGTTAACTACAGCTGATGGTGTGAAAGTTAATACCCCAGTATTTAATGCTGCAACAGGTACTGATGGTGAGTATTTGTCAGTTAGAGCTAAGAAAAGTTCATTTAAAAATGTTACACCTAATATTGTATTAACAAATGGTTTGAAATTGTGGATTCTAGGTGATAAATCAGCTTCTATTTCTGGGTTATCCTCATCTCCAACCGGAGCTAAAGCAACTCAAAATATGTGCAAAAAGATTACCTTAGCAACTCCTTCAGCTGCGGCATGTGCTAATTACGGTTCCGGTACCTACTACTGTAAATCTGAAAATAATTGTTATGAGTTTGCAAATGCTAGCAATAAAACTTTAGATGATCCAAGAAATTGTTGTCAAACAGTTGATTTGTCAGATTATGCTACTGCTGCTGCAGGTGCCGGCACTCCGGATGCTTATTATCGAGTACCTGAGGCTTATGCTATAAGCGGTTTTACAGTTTTTGTTGATATAAACGGTGAAAAAGGTAGCGGAACTTTATGGGAAGATGTTTATCCGTTCTACGTCGGAGCTAACGGTGCTACTTATCCAGGTTATCCATTGAATGCTCCAAAATCGGATAACAATGCATCTAATTCTCTATATGTCGGCGGTAATAGTGATTTGCAATTACCTGTAGATGTATATTATTATGAGACTCGTAATAATTACAGAGAAAAGAAAGTTGCATTTACAAATGTTTCTTATGCAAGAGGTATATGTTCTGCTCGTAAAGTTAGTAAATACACTCCTTATTGTATGAATTTAGGTGAAAAATACTATAATACAGGTAAGGATGGTGCGGTTCTTGATGGTTCATCATATATTACTGACGATGATCCTGCAACCTCTAAAAATCCATGCGATACAAAACCTTGTTTTGTATCTGTAAGAAAGAAACTGAAATCATTCTAGGGTAAATAATTAAAAGGGTTTTGGAGTAATTCAGAACCCTTTTTTATATGAAAGAAGGTTTTATGCTTATTGATAAAATGGAAAATATTTCAAATTATACTTCTGTTATTCCGGAAGATGTTTTAACTTTTTTGAAAAATATGTCAAAGGATATTGTTCCGGGCAGGTATGAATTTTCTAATGATAATTTTATTAATGTTGAAACGTATAATACCAAAACTTTAGCAGATGCTAAATTTGAAGCTCATAAAAAGTACGCAGATGTACAGTTATTATTATCCGGTCAGGAACGTATTTATTATACTAAAATATCAAGTTTAACAAATGACGTTGTATACAATCAGGATAAAGACATTATGTTTTATCCTGAACCTGTTTTAGGTGCCAAATATGAAGTTTTAGATGGTACAAACTTTATGTATCTGGAGCCGGAAGATGCACATGCTCCGCAGGTTTGTGCTGATATAACTCCCGAATCTGTAAAAAAAGTTGTAGTAAAAATTAAGGTTGTTTAGATATTACTTTTTAAGTTTTTCAGGGTAGATGTCCCACTTGATATTTTCATTCTTGCGAAACCAGGTTAGTTGTCGTTTTGCGTAGTTGCGTGTGTTTTTCTTTAATAACTCCTTAGCTTCATCAAGGGTGTATTTGTTATCTATGTAGCCTAGAATTTCACGGTAACCTATTGTATTTATAAGATTTGGTATTCGGCCGTGTTTGTTTAGAAGGTTTTTAGTTTCATTAACAAGGCCGGAATCTATCATTATTTCGACTCTTTTGTCTATGCGTGTGTATAGAGTTTGCCTATCAAAGTTCTTTCCGATCCATTCCACCTCGTATTCCGAATCCTGAATGCTGCGGGTTTTGTTAAGAGGCTTTCCTGAGGTTTTTATAATTTCTATTGCACGAATTATTTTTTTTCTATCATTTGAATCTATTAAAGCTGCAGCTTCAGTGTCAAGTTTAAGAAGTTTATCATAAAGTTCTGCTGATGCCAGATTTTTTAATTCATTTCTAAGATTTTTATCTGCTTCGATTTGTGGCAGGGAATAGTTTTTTAATAGAATATCAATGTATAGGCCTGTACCGCCGGTGATTATAGGAACATTTCCCCGATTTGTTATCTCCTGGATATGTTTTTGGGCTTGCTGTTTATACAGCCCTGCAGAGTATTCAAATTCGGGTTCTACAATATCAATCATGTGGTGCGGAACCCCATCTTGTTCTTCAAGAGTTGGTTTTGCGGTACCTATATCAAACCCTTTATAAACAAGCCTTGAATCAGCTGATATTATTTCACCGTTTATTTTTTTTGCAAGCTCAATTGAATACACGGTTTTACCGCTTGCTGTTGCGCCAACAATTGCTATAACTTTAGGTTTATTCTGAGTAGATAAAGGTTTGTTCATAATATGAAAATAATAACACAACAATATAAACTAAGAAATAATAATATAACATTAAAACTAAAAAGTATAAAATAGGATTAAACATTAAAAGCGTATTTAATATTGTTATCAAAACTATCAAAAATGAGATATATAAATAAAGAATAACTGATTTTTTAAAATTTTTAAATATTTTAATAACAGAGTAGTATAGGGCTTTGAATGAATTTTTTTCTGCATATACGATTTCAGGGACCCATAGCATAGTGATAAATGTTGTCAGGGCAATCCCAAATACAGATAAGAAATACCAGTAATTTATTATAAGAATATCTTGTTTAGGTAATTCTTTTATTTCACTAAGCAGCTCATCACTGGAAACTAAAAATGTTTGAATATTTGTGATATCAAAGTCCAGACTGATTGTTCCGGCTAATTTATCCACAATAAATCCAATACCTGAGAACATTAAAATCAATATTAAAGCATAGATTGAAATTACACCGATAATTGGCAAAAATAGCTTACCAATTCCGCGCGGCAATGACATTATAAGATACCCCAGAGCTTTGGCTCTATCTTTATCAAACACAAAAATTTTTCTTGAAAGGGTAATTGTTTTCTTTGCCATGTAAATCCATGCTGCAGCAAAGCCGCTTCCCATAATAAATATTGTTACTATAGCAAGTATTAACTTTGATGTGTTATCTATGGATTTTAGTGCATAATCAAAGTACCAGCTTAATATTGACAAGAATAAGATAAGCGGTGTGGCTAAAATTATGCAGTCATTTGTTGTTTTGAAACTATTTTTGAATAACTTCAACATAATTTGTTCCTGTTATTTAAGATGCAGCTGCTTCTTGTTTTGTTTCATCTGCTTGTTGAGTAGTTGTTTTTTCTTGAATTTTACGTTTTCTTTTGCGTCTTCTCATAAGATCGACAAACGCTTCAATTCTTGTTATGTAGCCGGCTCTGCCTGTTTGCTCATCCATAATTAATGGCAAAATCGGGATTTCACAGTTTTCCCTCATTGCCGGGAAGATGTTTTGCGACATAATTTCAGGCATACAGGTAAACGGGCTTATGTGGATAATACCGTCAATTCCTCTTTCATTAGCATAAGCCACATCAGAAACACACTCTAGAGCATCTCCGCCGATATCTCTCATAAGATAAGGCTTTGCAAGCCTGTCAGCTCTTTGAAGGTGAGTTTCCCCTTTCCTAAACATTTTAGGGATAATTGCATCTTTTAAAAAACTGCTGACAGTAAGACTTCTTCTAACCTGAACACCCATTCTGCCAAGTTCTTTTTCGATATTTTGGTTTGAAAATTCATCATTAACGACATAAATTTCACCTGTTATATCAACATTAAGGACTTCTTTGTTTGGGTTAATTTCAACTTTTTTCATTTCTTCTGAGATAAGCTTTTCTGCTTTTCTAAGGCCTGAAATTGTATCATTTTGATCAATTATTTTTAGGGCTTTTTGATAATGCTTATCAGCTTCACCATGTTTAATTTCTCTGGCTCTGTAGTATGAAAGTTTAGTTTCAAGCTTATCAAGGATAAAAACTTTTAAGATTGCAATAAGTATTGCTTTTGAGAATAAAACAGGATTATTTTTGCCGCTGGCATCTTTCAAGAAGTTGTAGATCCCTTTGATGCCATCATATAGTTGAAGCTCTAAATACTTTGCTTCATAACCTAAATCCGTTAAAGCGTTTTCGATACATTTGCCGTATTCACCAAGTCTGCAGCATCCGGGTGAGGTAATCATAGCAACATAATCAGCACCGCCTTCAATTGCTTCAATAAAGTTTCCTAAGATTAACTTGTAAGGAAGGCAGATTGCTTCGGGTGCGTGCTTTGTCCCAAGTGATAATGCTTTCTTACTTGTGTAAGGTTCAACATATGGTTCACATCCGATAATTCTTAAAGCTGCAGCCCAGGCATAACTTATTGTTCCCATGTGAGGGAAAGATATTTTTCTTTTAGCTTCTGTTGTTTTTTTAGTCATATTTATATTTCCTTAATGTATTTTAAATCAGGGTGTCTTGCAGCTGTAACCTCATCTATCTTTTTAACAGGTGTGGTATGCGGAGCTGCTAAAATCTTTTCTGGATTAGTTTTTGAATCCTGCGCAATTTGAATCATTGTATTAACAAATTCATCTAAAATTTCTTTGTTTTCAGCTTCTGTTGGTTCAATCATAATTGCCTCATGGACAATTAGTGGGAAATAAACCGTTGGCGGGTGAGCATTTCCGTCCATCAATGCTTTTGCAATATTAAGAGTTGAAACTCCGTTTTCATGTTTTTGTTTTTCACCAGTTATTACAAATTCGTGCATACAAGGTTCATCATACGGTAATTCGTAATATTTTTTTAATTTTTCTTTTAGGTAGTTTGCATTTAATACAGCATTTTCAGAAGCTGTTTTTAAATTTTTACCCATCATAAGAATATAAGCATAGGCTTTCACTAAAACCGAAAAATTCCCATAAAAATCCTTAACACTACCGATTGAGTGCTTTAAATCGTAATTTCTATAATATTTTTGACCGTCAAAATCAATAACCGGCACAGGTAAAAATTCTTTTAGTTTTTCCACGACTGCAACCGGTCCTGAACCGGGTCCGCCGCCGCCATGAGGGGTTGCAAATGTTTTGTGCAGATTTAGGTGAACAACATCAAACCCCATAAGTTTTGGATTGGTGCAGCCCATAATTGCGTTAAAGTTTGCCCCGTCGTAGTATAATAATGAGCCGTTATCGTGCATAATTTTTGAAATTTCTTCAACTTTTTCTTCAAAAATCCCCAGAGTATTAGGGTTAGTTAACATAATCGCAGCAACATCTTTATCCAGAACGGCTTTTAGTGCCTCTATATCAACTTGTCCTTTTGAATTCGATTTTATTTCAACAATATCAAAACCGCTCATTTTAGCACTTGCAGGGTTTGTACCATGCGCAGAATCAGGAATTATAACCTTTGTTCTGTTTTCGCCGATTGTGTCAAAATACTTTTTAATAATCATCATGCCGGTCATTTCGCCATGTGCACCGGCAGAAGGCTTTAATGTAATAGCATCCATTCCTGTAACTTCTAAAAGCGCATTTTGAAGGTTATACATAAGTTTTAACGCTCCTTGCGCCATAGAATCATCACAATTAGGGTGAATGTTAAACCCTTCCAGGGAGGATAAAAACTCGTTAACTTTTGGGTTATACTTCATAGTGCAGGAGCCAAGCGGATAAAAACCTTTTTCTATACAGAAATTCATATCGGACAATTCTTTGTAATGTCTCATAACCTCTAATTCACTCATTTGAGGCAGACCGATATCCCCTGTACGCAAGGATTCTGGCGGTAAGAAGTTTGTATTAACCTTTTTGTCTGTAAGGTTTATTCCGTCTGTACCGCTGCTTTTTTCAAAAATTGTTTTCATATTTTAAATTATCCCCTGTTTTGCCAAGTCTTTTTTTATTCTGTCTAGTCCTGTTTGGATTATTCTTGATATTCTTGATTGTGAAATGTTAAATTCTTCTGCTATTTCTCTTAACTTCTTTTCTTTAAAAAATTTATATTCAATGAGCTCTCGTTCTCTTGGAGGAAGTTTTTTCATTGATTCCAATATTCCGTCCTTGAGTTCTGAAAATTCTATGGATTCCTCTGGAGTTCTATCATTTGCTTTAATCTGGGTTGGAACTTCTGCATCTTGTAATTCATCTATTGATAGAATATTTTTGTAAACTTCCGCCCTCATTTCAACGTCATTGGTTTCACTGTCTTCGTCATAGGCTGATTGTTTATTCTTCAGTGTGTACCATTTGTAACGTCTTCTGACTTCGTTTCTGATAGCCCATTTTATTGCAGTAGACAAATATGTACTGTTATAAGATTCCGGAGGGTGGTTTTTGAATAGAATATACAGCGCGTGTGTACCGATATTTACTAATTCCGGCAACTCAATAAGGTGTGAGCGTGAAAATTTTTGGTACTCAACCTTAGCGATGATCTCTATTAAATCTTTATATTCCCTTAGTTTTACATTTTCTTCAGCTGACATTACTATAACTAATCCTAATAAACAAAAAATTTGTAATCTATTACATCTCTATCATATCAAAAAAAATTGTATATGACCAGCTAATGTAATTTCTCTTAACATAATTTATTTTGATACAAAAAGGAGAAAAATATGAGAGTATTATTTTGTACAGACGGCTCAAAAATAAGTTATCATTCAATTCAAAATTTTTCGCGATGGATGAAAGATTTTACGGTAGATATATTTTGTGCAATTGATTGGAGTTTTTTGCCGGATACGGTATCATTAGAGGATAGTGAATTTGCAATTCAGTGTACAAATTCTGCTGATTCAATCCTGAATTATTCTGAAAGATTCTTAAAAGAGCAGGATTTTATTATAGGTGATAAAATCAAAATGTGTGGTCAGACTGTTGAGTGTATTTTAGAAATCTGTGGCAGAACGGATTATGACTATGTTGTTTTAGGTTCACATGGCAAAAAAGGTATTCAAAAGTGGCTGGGTTCTGTTTCGCAGGAGGTCGCATCTGCGGTTGATGTTTCTACATACATTTCAAAACAAAGAAATGAAAGGCAAAAGGTTCTTTTTACTCTTGACTCTTCCGAAACCGGTTTGAATGTTGTTAAAAAATGTCTTGATACATTTAATTTTGAAGGTAAGGAGATTTATTTAACGACGGTTTACGATGTTCCGGATTATTTATTTTTAGAAGGTACACTTGATGCCGGGTGGATGTTGGATATGCAGCACAAGCAGGAAACAGCGGGGATGCTTTTGTTAAATAAATATGAAAAAATGTTTACAGATAAAGGGTTTTCGGTTTTTAAGAAAGAGATTTTAAACGGAACAGCTGCTGTTGAAATCCTCAAATTTATTACAAAAGAAAATATTGATTTAACTGTCTGCGGTGTCAGAGATAGAAAAAAACTATCAAGATTTTTACTTAATTCCGTAAGTAAAAGGATATTGGAGCACGCAAAATCAGATGTTTTAATTGTCAAATAGTGTAGCTTGATATAATTAAACTGTTGTTATTTAATTGAGCCACTGCCCCATAAGGTATCGAGGTTTTTCTGTCACTGTGTGAGATTGGAAAACCTCCGATAATCGGTATCTTGAGTTCTTCGGCTAATTCTTTAAATAAATTGTCAAAATATTCCTGATTGTCTATGTCTAAAAAATCTCCAAGAATAATTCCTGTGATGTTTTCTTTGAATTTTTGGATATTCAAAAGCTGCCTAAAATACCTGTCGATTTTATAAACCGGTTCATTTAAATCTTCTGCAAAGAAAATAAAATCTTCATCAGGTATAAAATCAAGTCCGCAAAGGGATACGACAGTTGCAAGATTTCCACCCCAGATTATACCTTCGGCACTCCCCTTTGTGTAAATTTTATTACCTTCAAACTCTAAATTTTGTCTGCTTATTGCTTTTTCAAAATATTCAAGAGAGAACTCATATCCGTTTTCACAGCCAAAATCCGAGCAGGCCATTGGCCCATGATAAGTAATCATGCCGGTATTTTTATGTATCATTAAAAGAAGCGCTGTAACATCTGAAAACCCGCAAAATACCTTTTGGTTATTTTTAATAAGGTTATAGTCAATGTGATTAAGCAATCTAATCGCACCATA
>OHGK01000125.1_pt1 | contig 53950 bp, 86 predicted proteins | sample 1567671 | NCBI WGS metagenome assembly OHGK01 (sample SAMEA3879577, study PRJEB24766) | human gut metagenome | biome: human-associated habitat; feature: feces | place: USA | collected 1985/1987 | reverse complement strand
AATTTACTAATATAATTACTATAAAGTAATCTAAGGGTTAAATGATAGTTTATATGATATGATATTAAGAAAAAAACGGAGATAGATAATCCGCCTTTAGGCGGACGCGCCTATCTTCGTTTTAAACATCTAAATGTTTTTCTATTGTGGTAATTATCTTGTAAAGCATCACTGATATTATTAAGAGTATTATTATCCCACTCATAACTAAGTTTAAGTTAAATACTTGACTTCCATAAAGTATTAGGTAACCTAAGCCTGCTTTACTTGTTAGGAATTCTCCCATTATTACACCTATAAGGCATAGTCCTATATTTATTTTACAGCTATTTATTATTATTTTATAGTTGCTTGGTATTACTACATATTTTAGTATGTCTTTATCTGTAGCTTTAAAACTTTTAAGTAATTTTATTCTATTTTTGTTAGTACTTTTAAAGCCTATACTAATTGATTGAATACTTACTATTACGCTTATTAGAATAGCCATTAATATTATACTTTTATAGTTAGCCCCTACCCATATTATTAGAAGTGGTCCTAAAGCTACTTTAGGTAAACTATTTATTACTGTTAGATATGGGTCTATTATTTTGTCTAATGTAGGACTTTTATATATTAGTATACTTAAAGTTAAACTTATTATTAGTGTTATAATAAAAGCAATTAGTGTTTCTGATAAGGTTATAAATATATGGTATATTAGATTATCTTTTATAAATAAGTTTATTATAGTTACTACTATTTTACTAGGAGAACTTGTTATGAATGAGTTTATTATTTCATATTTAGCTAATACTTCCCAAACTAGTAAGAAAGATAATGCTAGGCATATTTGGGATAGTTTAATAATTAGTTTGTTCTTTCGGTAGGATCTTAGGAATTTTTTTCTACTATCACTCATCTATATCCCTCCATAGCAAGTCTAGGTATTCGTTAAATATACTAGTTTTTCTTCTTTCTAAAGGAGACAAGTTTTTGTCAAAGTTTAAGTTATAAATATTCTTTACTTTAGTTGGTCTTTTACTCATTACTATAACTTTTGAACTTATGCTTAGAGCTTCTGATAAGTCATGAGTTACCATAATTGTAGTTATTCCTTCTTTTTTTAGTATGTTATATACGTCTACACTGACTTTTAGTCTGTTTTGATAGTCAAGTGCACTAAAGGGTTCGTCTAATAGTACTAAGTTTGGTTTTGTAGCAATTGTTCTTATTAAGGCTACTCTTTGTTTCATACCACCACTTAAGTCTGTTACTTTTTTGTACATGAAGTCTTTTAATCCATATTTTGTAAGCAAGCCCTTAACGTAGTTAATGTTTTCAGTTGTTAGTTTTTTTTGTATTTTTAAACCGAGTAATGCATTATCAAGAACGTTAAGCCAAGGAAATAAGGTATCGTCTTGGAGCATATAGCTTGTTGTTGTGCCACTTTTAAATTTAACTAAGCCAGTGTAATCGTTGTCTAGTCCTGCAATTATGTTTAGTATGGTACTTTTTCCACAACCACTTGAGCCTACTAATGAGACAAACTCCCCATCATATACAGTAAATGATGTATCACTTACTGCTAGTGTTTCGTTTGATATACTGTTATATGTTTTGTGTAAGTGTTTAATTTTTAGTATTTCATTCATTATAAACCAAGTCGTTATAATTAACAGTACTTTTTAACACTCCATTGTATTCCATTAAATCAAGTAAATTATTAAATGCGCGTTCAGTGATAACTGTACTTTCCCACCAACTGTCAGCGTTTTTGTATCTTTCTACGACATTTACTAAGTCTTCAAAACTAGTACTTGTAAATTCACTTTTTATAACTTCTGCAATTTTAGTTGCATCGTTATTTTTTACAAAGTCTAAACCTTTTTGAATACCTTTAGTAAATTTTTTAATTGTATCTTTATTATTTTCTATGTAACTTTTTTTAGCATGGAATACTGTATAGGGAAGTTCTCCACTCATAAGTCCGATGCTTGAAAGTACACATCCATAACCTTCTTTTTCTAAAGCTAATGCGTTTGGTTCAAACAAGTTAACAAAGTCTCCTTGTTTTCCAATATATGCTCCACTTAGGTTTGCAAAGTCAACTGATAAGTCAACGTTAACATCTTTAATATTTATATTGTTTTTGTGTAGAGCATACAAGAATACCATTGATGGCATACCCCCAGAACGGCCAGCTAGGACTTTTTTTTCTTTTAATATATCAACATTAAAATTATCTTTGTACTTGCAGTCTCCAAATAAGAATTGTCCATCTCTTTTTGTAAGAGAAGAGAAACTTTTTAGATAGTCTTTAGCATTATTTTGGTAAACATAAATAGTTGCTTCAAGACCAGACAAACCAATTTCTGTGTCTCCACTTAATACTGCACTTGCTACTTTGTCAGCCCCACTTGTTAGAGTTTTAGTAACTTCTAAACCTTCAAAGTAGTTATTATTAAGCGCTACATAGAATGGAGCATAAAAAACACTATGGGTAACTTCTGCAACTTTGACTTTAACAACATCTTCTTCTTTGTTAAATTTATAATATATTCCTGTAAAACCTAAAATAGCTAAAATAAAAATACTTATAACATAATAGTATATTTTTTTCATATAACCTCACTTTCAATTATAGTATATGGGTTAAATGGTTATGTGTGACTTAATAACACAATGTCGGGTAAAATATTGAAAATAACCCGACATTGTGATATTAAAACTAATGACTTTTTTTAAAAGATTTGGTACAATAAGTGTATATGAGGTGATGGTAAGTGAAATGTATTCTTTTTAATAAAAATACTAAAGTGTTATCTGCAGAATTTGACCCAGCTAATGGGGTATTTTCTAAGGTTTATGAAGTTTATAATATTGATTATGCTCCATATATTTTAAAGAGTTATTATAAAGAAAATGATTTAAATGACACACTTTTTGTAAGTAATCTTTCTAATTGGTTTAAAAGTAGGGGAATACCTTCATGGAGAGATAAATTAGATTTGCTTTTACATAGATTAAATGTAAATGCACCTACTGAACTACTTGATAAGGCTTTTGGTTTATCGTTGTCTGACCAATATTTTATAAAACCATATGATATGAATGTTATATATGACGATATTAATTTTTTTGATAATGATTTTGAATATAGTGAGTTTATGAGTGCTTCTTTATCTAAGAATAGTGAAGTTGTAACTAATGAAAGTTCTTTAAAAACTCCTAATAATACAACTGATGGAATGTTAAAGAAAGCTTGGGTAATAGATGGTGGGACTAGATATTTAATAAAGGGTGGATACAAGAGTGAATTACTAGAGCCTTTTAATGAAGTATTAGCTAGCGAAATATGTAGACGTCTTGGTTTTTTATATGTACCTTACACATTAGAAATATATAAAGATACTGTAGTATCAAAGTGTCCTTGCTTTATTAATAAGGATACTGAACTTATTACTTGTCATCAAATAATGAATGGTATTACTAGGCATAATAGTGTATTAGATTATGAAGAGTATCTTAAGGTGTTAGAAAGTAATGGTATTATTGATGCTAGAGTTAAATTAGAGAATATGTATATATTAGACTTTCTAATAATGAATGAAGATAGGCATTTAAATAATTTTGGTATTATAAGAGATGTTAATACTTTAAAGTGGTTAGATGTTGCACCTATATTTGATAATGGAGAGAGTTTAAGAATGCAATATTTTGATGAAGAAGAGTTACATCTTGCTTATGAAGGAAGGCTTTTTTATGAAGTTAAGTCTTTTGATGAAATAATTAAAGTTGTTAGAGATTTAAAGAGACTTGATATAAGTAAGTTAGATGGAGTGGTTGAATGGTATGATGAATTACTTCATAAATACCAAAAATATACTAAGTTTTCTGATTTGAGAATTAATAGATTATGTGTTATTTTAAATAGACAGATAAGTAAATTGAAAAATCTTATTGAAGAGGGTAACCAATTATCCTGATAGTTAATGGCTATCAGGTTTTGTTTTACTAAAAAAGTTCTGTTCATTTAGTTAAATCTATGATAAAATAGTTTTAGAGAGTGATGACAATGAGATGTTTAATAACAGGTGGCTCTAGTGGGATTGGACTAGAGATGGCTAAGTATTTGAGTAGTTTAGGACATGAAGTTGTTCTTGTTAGTAAGGATGAAAACAAACTACTTAAGGTAAGTGAGAGTATCAAGAGGTCTAGAATTTATGTATGTGATTTAACTTATGATAGTGAAGTTAAGAAATTATGTGAGTATATTTTAAGAGAAAAGTTTGAAGTGGTTATTAATTGTGCTGGGTTTGGCGCTTTTGGAAGTTACGACGAGGTAAGCTTAGATAGAGAAATGGATATGGTTAAAGTTAATGTAACTAGTCTGCATAAAATTACTAAGACTTGCTTAAAATATATGGAAGAGTGTAAAGAAGCATATATTTTAAACGTTGCTAGTATCGCTGGTTTACTTCCTGGTGGACCACTACTAAATACATACTATGCTACTAAAAGTTATGTAAGAAGCTATACTCTAGGCATATATGAAGAGTTAAGACGTAAAAAAAGTAGAGTTAATGTGTCATGCTTGTGTCCAGGGCCAGTTAAAACTAACTTTAATAATGTTGCAGGTGGGCACTTTAGTATTAGAAGTAAAACACCAGAGTATGTAAGTAAGTATGCTATTGATATGATGTTTAAGAAGAAATTAGTAATACTTCCTGGATTAGATGTTAAACTTGGTTCTTTTTTTGGAAGAGTTTTACCTAGTAAATTAGTACTTAGAGTATTATATAAAGTAGAACATAAGAAAAGAGGTTAGAGTAATGAATAGAAGAGATGGAATTAGAGTGAAAAATTTAGACGCGATGCACGTATTAATGCCTTATATTAAGCCTAATAGATGTGATAGTGATGTGTTTATTAATCAGTTACTTGATGTAACAGAATTAGTTAAGTATATGGATAACTTAAAAAAGAAAGAGAAAGATATTACATATTTTCATTTATTTATGACACTTATTGCTAAGACAATTTATAATAAACCTTTGTTAAATAGATTTGTTGTTAATAAAAGATTTTATGATAGAAAAGATGTGAGTATTGCTTTTACAGCTAAAGTTAATTATGAAGATAAAGCTAAAGAGATTTTGTCTGTTATTAAGATAGAAAAAAATGATAATTTATTTTCAATTAAAGAGAAGACTTTGAAGGCTGTAGAAAACGTTAGAAATGCAAAGGAAAGTGGAACTAATAACAGTATGAACATTATAGCTAAGTTACCTGGTTTTATATTAAGTCCAGTAGTTGGGATTGTTAAATGGATGGACAGGCATGATTTACTTCCAAAGAGTTTAATTGATGATAACTTGTATTACAGCACTTGTATTGTAAGTAATTTGGGAAGTATTAAGAGTGGAGCAATATATCATAATTTGACTGATTTTGGAACAAGTAGTATACTTGCGACTATTGGTGAAATAAAGGAACAGTACGTTTTAATAGATGGTAAACAAGAGAAAAGATACCTTTGTGAATTTGGTATTAATATAGATGAGAGAATAGCTGATGGAGTTTATTTTGTTAAGGCTGTTAAGTTAATGCAAGATATTCTTAATAAGCCAGAAAGTCTAGAGGAGAACGTAAATGAAAAGATTAGAGAAACAACAAAACTTAAGTATTAGTAAACCATGGGTTAAGTATTATGATGAGTGGACACCAAAGAGTTTTGATTATCCAGAAAAGATGTTATGGGAGTTTGTTAAAGATAGTGCAGAAAAGAACCCTAATAATATGGCTTATGAGTATTATGGGTCTAATGCTACATTTAAAAAGTTAATGAAAGAGATAGAAGAATGCGCTAGGAGTTTAAAGAGTATTGGGGTTAAAAAAGACGATATAGTTACAGTGTGTTCTCCTAATATCCCACAAGCAGTAGTTTTGTTTTACGCGATTAATATGATAGGTGCAGTTAGTAATATGATACATCCTTTGAGTGCTGAAAAAGAGATAGAAAATTATTTGTGTTTATCTAAAAGTAAGTATGTTTTTTGTATAGATATTAGTTTGGATAAGTTATTAAATGTGATAAAGAATACTAGTGTAGAATTAGTTGTTGTTTTGTCTGCTGCAGATAAGATGAGTACAATTACAAAATATGCTTATAAGCTTACACAGGGTAGAAAGATTAAGGTAGACTATAATAATGAGTATTTACTTAGCTGGAGTAGTTTTATTGACTTTGGATACTTATATGATGGAGAATATAAGGTTAAGAGAAAGACTACTGATAGAGCAGTAATTTTATATAGTGGTGGAACAACAGGTAAACCTAAGGGGATAGTAATTAGTAATAGAAACTTTAATGCTGCGACTATGCAAACTGGTACTATGATAACTCCAGTAAAAGATGGGGATACCGTTTTAACAATTATGCCAATATTTCATGCATTTGGGCTTGATGTGTGCATACATACACCTTTAACTTATGGGGTTACATGTATACTTATTCCTGTGTTTAATTATAAAACGTTTGGTAGGTTAATTAAGCAGTATAAACCTAATTATATAGTGGGAGTGCCAGCATTATTACAAACTATGATTAATGATGCTAGCTTACAAAATATGGATATGTCTTTTGTTAAATGTATTATTACAGGAGGAGATGTTGTTAGTGCTGAGTTAAAGACTAAAGTTGATAAGTTTATGAGGGAAAGAGGGTCTAGTGCGACTGTTAGACCAGGATACGGGTTAACTGAAGGGTCAGGGGCCAGTAGTTTTTTACCTGATAAACATCAGAAATTAGGTTCAACTGGTATACCTTGTCAAGATTGCACATATAAGATAGTTGATATTGAAACTAATAAGGAAGTTCCAGCAAATACTGTGGGGGAAATTCTTATAAGTGGACCTAATGTAATGTTAGGATATTTGAATGATCCAGAAGAGACTAAGAAAGTTTTAGAAAAAGATAAAGACAATGTAGTGTGGCTTCATACTGGAGATATGGGTAAGATGGATGAAGACGGGTTTATTTATTTTGATGGTAGACTTAAGAGAATTATTATATCTAGTGGGTATAATTTGTATCCTAATCATATTGAGAGTGTTATTATAAAACATCCTATGGTAGAAGAGGTTTGTGTTATAGGAGTAGATCATCCTTATAAATCTCAAGTAGCTAAAGCTTTTGTAGTATTAAAGAGTGGGGCAAGAGAAGACACTGTTAGAAGAGAGATTAAAAAACTATGTTTAGAGTATCTTGCTAAGTATAGTCAGCCTTATCAAATAGAGTTTAGAAGTAGTTTACCTAGAACTAATTTGGGTAAAATTGATTATAAACAATTAGAACGTGAAGAAAAAGAAAAGAAGTAAGTCTTTCATTTCAAGTGAAAGATTTTTCTTTTGTGTGTAAAATCTTTCAGTAGAAAAAACTAAGGAGCGGTTGCTCCTTAATTTTAGCTTTATTCAATATCAATAAGTTTTTTGTTGTCTTTCTTAGGGGATTCTGGAACTATTACTCTTAATGTTCCATCTTTAAATTCAGCTTTGATATCTTCATGATTTACATCGCCAATATAGAATTCTCTTTTGAATGAACCAGAATATCTTTCTCTTTTAATGTAGTGTTTATCTTTGTCTTCATGTTTTTCACTCTTGTGAGCAGATATTGTAAGATATCCATCTTCAACTTCAATTTTAACATCTTTTTTGTCAAATCCTGGGATATCCATTACGATGTTGTATTTACCTTCTTTCTCATAAATATCACAATTCATGTTCATAACTTTTTTTTCTGGTTCAAAATCATTAAAGAAATCATCTAAATAAAATCTTCCTGGTAATAAACTCATAATATCATCTCCTTACAATTATCATTATACTACCTTTATTAGCACTTGTCAATAGTGAGTGCTAAATATTTTTAAAATATTCACATTAAATAGTATATACAGTGTTCTAAAAAATATATTGGTAGATTTAGGAAGTATTATTGTGGGTGTTTAGAAAATAATATAAGTAGGAGAGTGATAAAATGAAAGAAGTACCTAATATAATTAGTACTAAAGATTTAAGTTATATTAAAGATATGCTTAGCTGGAATTTAGTTATGGCTAAGAAGAGTAAAGAGTATTTAAAGTTAGTAGGTGATAAAGATGTAAAAGAACTTTTAAAGAAAGTTAATGAAGTACATAAGAGTCACTATGAAATGCTATTAGAAATTATAAGTTAGGAGGAATTATGAGTAAGATAGGAAATGAGAAAGTAGAAGTTAGTAGTACTAAAGAAATGAATGATTTAGATATTTTAAATGATATAATGCAGAGTGAAAAGAATAATAGTAATAATTATAGTATTGCAATAGATGAGATGAGTAATAAAGTTTTATATAAAAAAATATTTAAGATATTTAAGGAAACTAAGGCTTTAGCAAGAGAGTTATATGATTTAGCTTTTGTTAAGGGATGGTATACTTTAGAAACTGCAGATGAAACTAAAATTAAGAAAGAGTATGATAATGCAAAGAACTTATATAAAGAATTATAGGTTCTTTTTAGTTGTGTAAGTTATTGTATTTATCTTCCATTGAGCCTATGCCTTGTTTTAAATTGTTAAATACGTTTTTCATTTGGTCTGGGTATATTTCTTTTAGTACATTTCTTAATGTTTCAATATTGTATTTAATTGGATCGTAAGAATTTTTTACTTCTTCACTATTGGTGTTCATAATAGGTCCATGAACTCGTCTTTCAATTAGTGCTTGAGCTGCAGCGTTTGTGATTAAGATTTGACTTATTAACATTAACCAGTTACCAACTACGTTTTGCTCGTTTGCTGTTAAATCATCTATTAATAAATATCCTATTAGAATACATATTGCACTTGATACTTTTGGATTAAGAGTAAATAAGTCGTCCATATATTTCACCATTTTCTTATAAAAGTTTATTGTGTTCGCTTTTCTTTTATTACTTAATTTGGTATAATTATAAAGGAGGAGTGAATTATAATGGAATTAAAAGGAAGTAAAACAGAAAAAAATTTAATGACTGCTTTTGCAGGAGAAAGTCAAGCTAGAAATAAGTATACATTCTATGCAAGTAAAGCTAAAAAGGAAGGATATGAGCAAATAGCAGCAATATTTGAAGAGACTGCTAATAATGAGAAAGAACATGCTAAGTTATGGTTTAAGGCATTACATGACGGGAGTGTTCCTAGTACCTTAGAAAACTTAAAAGATGCTGCTAATGGAGAAAACTATGAGTGGACTGATATGTATAAAGAGTTTAGTGAAACTGCTAAAGAAGAAGGATTTCTTGATATCGCTATACTATTTAGTATGGTAGGGGATATTGAAAAAGAGCATGAAGAAAGATATTTAAAACTTATTAGTAGAGTAGAAGACAATATGGTTTTTGAAAGTGAAGAAGAAACTATTTGGATTTGTAGAAATTGTGGACATGTTTATAGAAGCAAAGAAGCATTAGAAGTGTGTCCTGTATGTAAGCATGGAAAAGCTTATCAAGAAAGAAGAGCAACTAATTATTAACTCTTCTTTTTTTATTTTCTTACTTTGATTATATCTTCTTTTGTTAAGATTATAATAGAGATAAATCTTTTGATATTGATAAAAATAAAACTAAATGTTATAATTATATTAGAAAGGAAAATGTTAGTGAAAAAGAAAATCTTTATTTTTATTTATCTGTTGACCTGCTCTTTATTTTTTACTCTTAAAATCTCTGCTGTAACATTAGGCAACGTATATGGGCACAAAATGACTGGTGGTATCGGGAATGTTTCTATTTATATTGATAATAAAACACATCCCTATGCAACATATTATCAACGTTTAATTAAAAATGCTGTTACTAATTGGGATAATACTGGTTTTGGCTTAAACAAATTTGAATATGTATACGTTAGTTCTAGCAATGGGTCTAAAATTGATATATATAATCGTTATGGTTCTTATTTTGGAAATGATTCTTCTAATGTGTTGGCAAGCACTTCTTTTTATAATTCTTCTGAAATTAAAGTTGATCAACACTATTATGATTGGTATTCAGCAACTATAAATCTTAATGATGATGTTTTATCTCTTGACACTGTTAGTAATGCTGCAGCCACTGGCACTTTTGCTCATGAAATTGGACACGCGTTTGGTCTTGCACATAACAATTCAATTCCGAATAGTATAATGTGTCCGACAGGTGCTGGAAGAACTGTCAATACTATTCAATTAATTGATCATAACACTTTAAATAGTTTATATTAATAAGAAAGGAATTTATTTATGAAAAAAATTTTAATAATTGGTTTAATGTTGGTAATTTTAACTGGATGTAACAATAAAAAGGAACTTAATACTAATATAAAAAATAATAATGAAAACTCTATAATTAATGAAGAAATTATAGAAGATAATATATTGACAGTACATAGTGAAGCTGATACATTTTTGGATTTTTCTGATAATTCAGTTATTTTTAATTCAGTAAAATATGTTGCTCTTGTTAAAATAGAAGAAGTGGCAGGAAGTGATAATTATAGTTATGTTACTAATCAATATGTTTTACCTTATACTTATGGTAAGATGAAAATTCTAAAAGTTTTTAAGGGTGATTTAGAAATAAACAAAGTAGTTGATTTTTATCGTTTAGGTGCTACTATGGAATTTGATAAATATTATGAAGGTTTAACAGATAGTGAAAAAGATAAAATTAATAAACTTAATGAAGGAAGAAAAGTTAAATATAAATATGTGGATTCATATACAGGAAAAAAGGTTCAAATTGAAAAAGATAAATTTTATTTAGTTTATTTAACAGATGAAAAATCTTATAAAAATGAAGAAAATTCTTATGCTATTATTGGTTTTGAATATGGTTTAAGAAAAGTAAAAACTGATAATGATAATTTAGTAACTACTGAAAGTTTTAAAGATTTAGATGTTTTAAATAATGAGACTGGAGAATATGAAAAATTATCAAGTGTTGTTAATAAAAATAGTTATTAAAAAATAAAAGGAGTGATGTTATTTTCACTTCTTTTATCTTCTTACTTTAATTATATCTTCTTTAGTAATGTGACCGACTAGTAAGCTTGATTTGTCGTCATGTAGTTTAAAATTGTCTTTTACTTTTTCTTCATTAAAGTTTGCATAACAATACTTGCAGAAATGTGGGCATGAGTTATAAACACCTATATCAACCATTTCTACACAGTTACATTTTTGTTCTTTTCTAGCAGTCCAGTTTTTGTATTTTTTACCAGTTAAGATATAAGCTAGTTCATGACTTAAACATTCTCCTTTAGTAAAACCATATTCTGTTAAGTCTCTATTTTCAAAACATGTTTGTACTGTTAGGTTGTTTTCTTTTGCAGATTTGCTAAAATTTTCTCCGATTAGTTTATAGTCGTTTTCTGTGAACTCTCTAAAGTTTAGGATTTTTTCGTTTTTTCTTACATTTTGGTAGTTATCAATAAATGATACTATTATTTTTTCTACGTGTCCGTTTAATAATTTACAGAGTTTATCAAATGCTTTTATATGATATTCTATAGTATATTTTTCACTTATGAATATTGGGTCATACCTAATATATGTAAATTCTTTTCCAATTATTTTAGATACCTCTATGACGTCACTAATAAGTTTGGTTTTATCTTTTACGTTTGGTTCAATATCTATTTTATATGGTGTAATAGTTGTGTGAAATATTATAGGTTTTTTGATACCTTTTAAATAGGGTATAATTGGTCTTGGGTTTTTAGTACAAAATACAATTAAGTCTACATCATTAAAGTATATTCTACTAATGCTTATTGGGTAAAATGGGTTTCTTACATCTACAAAACCTTCTTTATATCTATTCATAAACCATTTAGTATAAAAAGCTACTATATCGGTTCTTCCACTTACATTTAATATCACGGATGTTAACCTCCTTTGTCGCAGTTAATAAAGAAAAAACTATTCCGAAGAATAGCTAATATTTAAAAATGGCGCCTGTTGCAGGACTCGAACCTGCGACCTAACGGTTAACAGCCGTGCGCTCTACCGACTGAGCTAAACAGGCATCACATGTATATAATTCTACATCAATATATGTCATTTGTCAAATGAAAATGTTAAATTTTTTAAAAAACTTTAATTTTACTATTATTTTGGGCTTTTTTTTGGTACAATAATAGTGGTGAGGAGTATGAACGGAGAGTTGGAAGTATTAAATTTTGAAGAACCTAAGAAATTTAGTGTACTTGATACTTATGGAGAAAATTTAAAAACTAAGTTTTATTTAACAGACCCAGCTATTGGTAGGGATAAAGAAATTAAAGAAACTTTGTTGATTTTGTTAACACCTGAAAAAAGCGCGATGCTTGTTGGTAAGCCTGGTATTGGTAAAACAGCAATAGTTGAAGGTATAGGTTATAGAATGCAGAAAGGGGAAGTACCCGATGCTTTAAAAAATTATGATTTAATTAAGATTAATATATCTAGTTTATTAGGTAATGTTAGTAGTGATGGGGTAAATGAGAATAAACTACAAATTCTTGTTGATGAATTAAAAGAAAGAGAGAATATTATATTATTTATAGATGAAGTGCATTTACTTGTAAGTAGAAATACTAGTAACTTAAATGTTGACTTTGCTAATATGCTTAAACCTGGACTTGATAGAGGTACTATTAAAATGATAGGTGCTACTACTACTGAAGAATATGAAAGTTATATTTTAAGAGATAGGGCATTTTTAAGAAGATTTCAGAAAGTTGATGTAATGGAACCAACTATTGAAGATACTGTTAAAATACTTATGGGAACATATCCTAAACTTGAAAAACAAAGTGGTGTTACTATTCCATATAGTGAGTATACTAAAGAAAAGATATTCAGATTTATGGTAGAATATACAGACGAATATAAAAGAATTTATGAAATAGGGAATAGATATCCTGATATAGCTTTAGCGCTTTTAGGTAATGCTTTTAGTAATGCTGTGTTTGAAAATAAAAACACACTAAATATAAAGAATGTGTATGATGCGATAAAGAATACTAAAAGTGTATATGATGATGCTAAAAGAAAAGGTCTAGTTGAGTTTAAAAACGAGTTTAAAGATATCATAAAAGAAGAAAATGTAGTGTTAGATTAACATATTTTGTCAAATATGTTAATTTTTTTTAAGAAATTTTTTAACAGATTTTGAAAATTGAGTTGGGTTTTGTTAAAAAAAGGGTATGGGTTTTAGCATAAAACATGGGTTAATTTTAAAAATCTGCAAATTTGACATACATAAACTTATATGTTAGACTACAAAACAAGGAACGCTTACATTGGGTGACTGCCTTTTCACCTTGGCTCCTTTCAGGGGAAGGCCAAGGTGAGGGGGTGATAATGTGGTAAGAGACATAATTGGTGTCCTTATCAAGGGGATTATCTTTTTCTTACAGCGACGTAAGAAAAAAAGACACCTATCTTTAGTAATAAAGATAGATGTAAGATCATAAAAAGGCTTACATTCAATCAATGAACGTTCCTTTCATTAATAGTATATTATATTTTTATAATTTATGCAAGTAATTTTACGCGAAAAGCTTATTAAAAATTTTTTTGTAAAATAATAAAGATGCTTTAATAAACTTTTTTACATTTTAAAAAAGACACCTATCTTTAGTAATAAAGATAAGTGTTAGTCTATAAAAAGGCTTACATTTAATCAATGAACGTTCCTTTTGATTAATAGTTTATTACATAATGCTAATTTATTCAAGACATTTATTTGTTTGTTTTTGAGCCAAAAAACTTTAAATTATGAAAGAGTTTTATTTTTTTTGAAGAAATTTTTTTGACAGATTTTAAAAATTGAGTGGGGTTTTGTTAAAAAATGGTATGGGTTTTAGCATAAAACATAGGTTAATTTTAAAAAACTGCAAATTTGACAAACTCTTTAAAACTTGGTAAAGTGAGTTTGGAGGTGAAAAATGAAAGGAGAAGATTATATGAAAAAAAGTGTTAAAGACTGTATACGGGGTGCTATAGAATTAGATGCTGGGATCTTATATTTTAGTCCTATAGACATTTTGAAAGAATTTGAAAGTGGCAACCCTTTTAAACTTTGGAAAAAGATTAAACATGATTTAAACTTATATGGAAATGTTAAAAAGAGAAAACTAGTATGTTTTGATAATCAAGTGAGATATACTGAAACAGTTGATTTAAAAGATGCGATTAGAATTGTTATGGTACTTAATTCAGCTAAGGCTATGTTTATGAGAGAGTTTTTACTGGATGTACTAATTAATGAAATGCGTTATATTTACAAGAAAGCAAAAGAAAATCCAAATACATTTGTTAATATTTCTAGAAATGGAAGGAAAAATGAATACTGTAGAAGTTAGAAATGTAAGTAAAAAGTTAGGAGATAATAATATATTTGAAAATGTTAGTTTTAACTTAGAGAAAGGTAAAATATATGGTTTAGTAGGTGCGAACGGAAGTGGAAAGAGCACTCTTCTAAAGATAATAATGAGTTTATATAAGACTAAAGGAAGAGTTTTGATAAATGGTTTTGATGTAAGAAAAAACTTTAGTGAAGCTCTTTCTAAAGTTAGTGGAATAGTAGATAATGTATCTTTGTATGACTTTTTAACTGCAAAAGAAAATCTTAGATATTTTGCATATTTATATGATGTAGATTATTCTAAAGTTAAAGAAATACTTGAGTTATTAAAGTTTGATATAAATGATAAGAGAATAGTAAAACACTTTAGTTTAGGAATGAAACAAAAATTAGGACTTGGTGTGAGCTTACTAAAAGACTCAGATGTTCTTATATTAGATGAGCCTACTAATGGGTTAGATCCTAAAGGGATAATGGAGTTAAGGCAATTATTAAAGAGCATGAAAGATAAAACTATAATAGTGTCTAGTCATATGATTAGTGAAATTGAAAAACTTACTACTGATATATTATTTATTAATAATAAGAGTATTACTAAAATAGAAAATAATACTAGGCATAGGGAGTTTAAACTAGGAAACTATGATTTAGCTAAGGATATTTTGCCTGAGAGTATGAATATGAGTGATGAAGAAGTTAGTGTTTATGTTAAAAAACTAGCTGATAAGAATGTTCCTATCTACGCAGTTAATGAAAGTAGTGGACTAGAAGATATGTTAATTGATTTAATGGAGGATAAATGATTAACTTAATTAAGGCTGACTTATATAAAGAAACTAGAAAGAAGAGTTTAATCTATTTAATTTTAGTTGTATCTATTTTTACTGTTGTATATTTGTATATTTGTAGTAAGAGCTTGGGTTCTAGTGATAATTTTAGTCCTATGTTAAGTGAAAAAGAGTATTCTAGTATTAATGGAAAAGGAGATTATCAAGAGTATTTAGGTAAGTTTAAAGACTATGAAAAGAGTAGTTTAGTAAATAGTGAAATTGATAGTGAAACAGTTTATAGTAAGACTAGACAGATAGTTATTAATAGCATGCCTTTATATTATTTAATTGGTATAGTCTTAGTGTTTATGGCTTATCAAAGTTTAAGCTATGATTATCAACATGGTACTTTAAAATATGTGTTTTTAGCTAAAGAAGGAAGAATGAAAGTTTTTATTTCTAAATTTGTATCCCTACTTATAATTTTAATTGCTTTTGTTTCTTTAGTTAATGTTTTAAATATAGTGTGTTCAAGTATTTTTGGAGATAAGAGTGTTCTTTATTTGACTAAGACTATTTATTATAATAAGAAATTTATTGATATGTCTTTAGTGTATTACATATTTATAAAAAGTGTTATATATATGTTGCCTATAGTTTTTATGATATTATTAACACTTCTTTTGACAATTTTATTTAAGGGCAATACTATTAGTTTAGTTATTAACATGATAGTGTATTTGTTATCAACAACTTTAATGGGAAATTTACTTAAATTTGGAATTACTTTTGTTTATAAGTTACCAATATGTTATATTGATTTGACTTATTTTGAAAATAACGTGTATCTTTTAAATAATGCTATTTATAATAGTGATATTACTTTGAATAATGGGTTTATTATACTTAGTTTTTATAGTATTATATTCTTTGTTTTAAGTGTTAGATTATTTAAGAAAGATGTATAAAAATAACTGCTAAACTTTTCACCTCGTTTAGCAGTTTTAAATTACATTCCTTTACTTTTGTAGTAATCTAATAGTTCTTTAAATCTATTATAGTGAACTACTTCTCGTTGTCTTAGAAAACTAAGTGGTGCGAGCAAGTCAGGGTCATTAGTTAAGTCCATTAAGTTTTCATAAGTTTTTCTTGCTTTTTCTTCGGCAGCTAAGTCTTCTGTTAAATCAACGATAGCATCTCCACTTGAAGCAATATATGCAGCAGTGAAAGGCATACCATTAGCGCCACTTGGGAATACTCCTTTGTTGTGTGTTGTGTAGTAATCATTTAAGCCAGCACTTTTTATTTCTTCAATACTAGCGCCTTGCATAAGTTGATACATCATAGAAGATATCATTTCACAATGGCCAATTTCTTCACAGCCAATATCTGAAAGTAGTGTTCTTCCTTTTTCATCAGGCATAGTAAATCTTTGACAAAGATATCTTAAGCAAGCGCCAAGTTCCCCGTTTGGACCGCCTAATTTCAAAAGGGACTTTCATTGTATGTTAGTAGTATTTTCATATTTTTTTCGTCTATAACTATCTTATTTATCAACATATGTACAGCGTTCTTTTTAACTGACATTTCTACTTTTTCGTTTGTTAATAAATCGTATATATCTTTAATTTTTAATTTCAAATTATCCTTTGGAACTTCTTTTGGCTTTTCTATTTTATCTAATCTTTCTTTTAAGATGCTAATTTCTCTTGAGATTATTTCTTTATTTTTTTTGTATTCTTCTAATGTATCTATTCCATCTACATATGCTTCTTTTATTCTGGCAAATTTTGCTTCAGTATTATTAATTTGTCTAATTATAATATCTCTTTCGTTACACTCGTTGCTTTTGATTTTAATTGTATTAAGTGAAATTTTCTTACCATCAAAATCTTGTTTCATTTGATTTAATACTAATTTTTCTAAAAACTTTAAGTTTATTGTGTTTTTATTATGACATTTTCCTTTTCCATATCCATTACAACGCAAATTAACTTTTTGATGTCTAATCATTGTGCAATTGCAGTACGGGCATCTTACAATTCCTTTCAGCCAATAATCAGCGTTTATTGTATCTATTTTATGTGGAATGGAGAATAGTATATTCTTGTCTAATCTTTTTTGGACAGTGTTCCAAGTTTCTTCATCTATAATTCGCTCATGTATTCCATCATAAAGTTCTTCCTCTTTAATAACAGCATATGTATGATAATCTACTTTTCCTTTTTTAGAATATCTTAATTTACCAATGTATACCGGATTTCTTAATATATATTTGATTGTTCTATTTTCAAATTTATTTCCGGTTTTAGTTTTTAAACCCATTTGATTTACGAGTTTTGCAATATCTAATAATCCTAAGTTATCATAAGCGTATTTATTAAAAATCAGTTTAATAGTTTTAGCTTCTTCTTCATTAATTATTAATTTTTTATTAATTAAATTATAACCTAGCACTGCTTTACCGCAAACCTCTCCACGTGAGACTTTTTCATACATACCCTTTAATACTTCATCTCTTAAATTAAGTGAATAATATTCATTTAGTATATCTTTAATACCTTCCATCAAAAAACTGTTTTTTCCTGACCCAAAATCTTCTGTAATTGAAATTAATTCTATTCCTAAGTCATCTCTCAATAATTCTTTATAGATACGGCTTTCTTTAACATTACGGGCGAATCTATCATATGCATGAATTAAAACTATATCAAAAGGTTTTGGTTTTTCTTTAGCTTTTTGTATCATTTTTTTAAATTGTTCTCTTTTCGCAACCGTTCTTCCAGATACACCGTTTTCAATGTATATATATTCTTGAGATATTAAAATATCATGATTTTGTGCATACTCTTTAATTCTCTTAAGTTGTGCATCTGGACTATATTCTGTTTGGTCATCAGTTGAAACTCTTATATAAACTGCTCCTTGTCTCATTTTAAATTGTTCCTTTCTTAAATATTTTATGTTTTTATTGTGCTTTTGCACATTATTTGTTATAATTAAGTATAGAAAAACTCCTTAAAGTTCTTGCTGGGACTTAGTTGTTTTTCTAATTTTCAGTACCTATTGCAGTAGGTGCTGTTTTCATTTTGAATTGACTACAATTTGTAATCAAATTATCTCATTTTAAATCATTTTAATCAACAATAATTAACTTTAATGTACACTATCTTTGTAATATTTCATAAAATAGCATTGACAGGATAGTGTTGTTTATGGTATCATTTATTCATGGAAGCAAAGTGCTTCAAGTACGAAGTATTTCGTAAAATTAAATATAATTATGACTTATTTCTCATTTACCCATTGGTAAAAGGAGATTCTGGAGACGTCATTAGAGACTTTAATCTAATGGCGTTTTCTGTTTTGAAAATTTAACAACTTTTTTTAATTCTTTATTTAATCTAAAATCATAATTAATATAATATCCGGTTATAAGTAAATAATAATTTTTTCTTTTTTCTAGAACTACTTTGAATCTAGTGTCATAAAATAAAAGCGTTATTCTAATTGTATTTTTATAATACTCCTCGTAATACAATATTTTTTTACAATTTTGACAATTATTGTTGCATGGATAATTTGTTATTATTGCTTTATTCCAACCAATTCTTTCACATCTTCTTATATCTGGAATTCTGTCATTTAATGTTATGCCATCTTTCATAGTTTCACAGGTCAAGTGAACGAAAGCATGTTCAAAATTATTTTGTTTAGGATTAACTCTAATATTAACTACTTTTTTATCAAAATATGGCGGTTTAGTAATAAAATCTTCTACAAATTTATCATATAGTTTTTGATAATATTTGGTCCATTCTCCGTTAAAATCTTCTAATTTTATTTTTGGTGGTAACCAGTTACAGTCATCTTCAATGTTCATTTTTGCAACTCCATAAAAAACAAATTAAATTTTTCTTCAGATAAAAATGTTGTTTGCATTAAATTGTAACCACTTCGTTCCTTAATTAATTCAACCAATTTTAACTTAGAATGACTGAATACTTGCTTTTTGTATTCTCCACGATTTATATAACCAATTGCACCTATTAATATATCACATAATTGCATTATTTCGCTTTCTTTAGAATTTATTGTTTGTATGTTTTTTATGTATTCTGTATTGAAGTCGTATATACCATATTGTAGACACTCTTTTAGTTTCTTTATTTTTCTATTACCCTTTGTGTCTTTTATGTCTAAGTAAATGTAATTTTCCTTTTTTGGAACAATTGCCCTACATAAAAGTTGATAATATACTTTATAATAAAAAGTATCATGAGTTTGACTAAATTTATTGTGATTAATTTTTTCTTTATCAATTATTATGGCTCTAAATTTTAAATCTTCATTATCAAAAAAATAATTTATTAAATCGTAATAAAGTTCGTAAGTCTTTTGTGATATTTTTGTCCATTTTATTTCTTGGAAATCTGCTATGTCGTGTTTTTTCTTTATTCTTCTTATCTCTTTACATATATGTTTTCTGTTTTGGACTTCACACTTAAGTGCTCCCATTATCATATATTTTTTATGGTCATGTTCTAAATGGCAACTTTCATCACAATATATATTGTATTTTTGAATAAAGTCGTCATATTTAAGCATTAATTCATTTATATTCTCATCCATAATTAACCTCCTACAATCTTGTCCTTTTCTCTCTAGCAATGCCAACAATTTTGACAGGTAACTCTGATATCTGTTCTTTATTATAAAAAGTAGGTTTATAACCATCGCTGTTATTTAAATTGAAAGGTACTAATGTTATACCACTTTCGGTAATGGTAACATTCTTAAATGTAGCATCGAAACCATTTACCATAACCGCACAGTCTTTATTATTTGCTAGTATGTAATCTTCTGTATGTTCAAATATTACTATGTCGTTTTCACTATACTTTGGATACATACTATCTCCGTTAATTTTTAGCCCATAGAACTCTTTATTGCCTTTCAGCCAGTCTTTTGGTATGTCTACATATTCTAATATATCTTGTTGCGCTTCTATTGCTATACCGGCTTTAATTGAGCCTAAAACTGGTATTTGTACAGTGTCACTTGATATCTCTACTAATGTTGCGTTATCAAAAGATAATGGTGGAAAAAAATCGTTAATAGAAATTTTAAAATATTCTGCTAATTTAAATAAAATGTCTTGATTTGTTTTCCTGTCTCCTATTTCATATCTAGATATAGTTTGAGATGTTGTATTCAAATATTCTGCTAAATCTTCTTGAGTAAGATTTTTTCTTTCTCTCAATTCTCTTATTTTGTTACCTATGTATTTGTTTATATCCATATTAATTCCCCTTTCATTAATATAATAACACAAAAAACACCAAAATGGAAGAAAAAGTTGTAAAAAGGCAAAAAAAGTGTTGACTATGTACCAAAATGGTGATAAAATGAAAGTGCAATAGGAAAGGAGAGTGTAAAAATTGCAAAGCAAATTAATACTTTTAAGAAAAGAACAAAAGATTACACAAAATGAATTAGCTCAGTTGTTAGGCATAACTACTAAACAATATGGTTCAAAAGAACTAGGCAAAACTAAATTTAATGGTGACGAAATGTTTAAAATAGCAGAGTATTTCAATTTAAAAGTGGATGATATTTTTTTACCCACAACTCACCAAAATGGTGAATTGCAGGAAAAAGAAGAATAGGAGAGTGCTATGTTAAAGAAATCAAGAAGTAAAGAAAATAGTATTGACAAAGAAGAAAAAATAACAAAAGTCTGTTTACATTTGTTATTAATTGGTTGCATAGGAATGCTTATTATGAGTGTTGTATTTGGAATAGTTATGATTTATTCATTTATTTTCTTTTAACAAGTTCTTGCAAAGCATTAGAAATTGTAAATATCTCTTTTGCAGAGTCTGACTTATGTTGTTTTGTAAAAATAATTGAATAATCTTGTGAGAGATTAATATTAAAAATTTCATTATAAACTTTAACACTAGAATGATATTTCAATTCTATAGAAAAAATATCAGATAATCTATTTTTCGTATCAATTGGAATTAAATATTTTTGATTAGGAGCAAGTGTTATGTTTGAAAAATACTTAATTAATTCTTCATCTACTGAATTTCTATTGAATATGGCTTTAAATTCTTTATCATTGTAATTCATATCAGTAATTATTCCAGCAGATGTGCCAAAGTTTTCTAATATTAAGTATTCAATTGGACTATTAATGTCAATTATATCTTTATAAAAAACTATATAAGGTCTTGTACTTTCTTCAATCATTTTGTTATTTTGCTTTAAAGTTTCTTTTGCAATAATAATTGAAGAAATTGCAGTGAATGCCGTAATAAACATAGTAGCTACTGCTATCCAGTCTAACATTAAAAGCACCTCCTTTCACAAATATTGTAAAGGAGAACAAAGAAAAAATCAATAATAAAAAAATAAGTCCCAGCAAGACAAAAAAGAAAGGAGAAACTTAATGCGTGACAAAAACACAAATAAGTATCAAAAAACATAAATTATCAGTGGAGGAAAAGCAAAATGAATGAATGGAAAGTTGAAGTTGTTAATCCAATAACTGATGATGAAAAAAAATATTTAGTTAATCTTGTAAATGAGTTTTTAAATGAATACTATAGCAGGAAAAATTAAGAAAGGAGAAAGAGAACATGAATAAGATAATAGACTATTTCTTTGATAGCGAAGAACAATTGCAAGAGCACATTAAAGCATGGAAATTGATAGGAATAGTAGCAGTTGTAAGTCTTGTAGCAAGTAGTTTTATAGCATAAAAAAAGAAAGACCTGTACAAATCTTTCTATAAAACATTATATCAAATTTATAGAGAAAAATCAAAGGGGGTATTGGTTAAAAAACTAGGGAAAGGAACAGACAAATGGATGGATATATTAAGTTATATAGAAAACTATTAGATAATCCTATAGTTTGTAAGGATGTTGAAACGTTAGGAATATGGATATATTTACTTTTAAATGCTACTCATAAAAAAGTTGATGTATTGTTTAATTCCAAAAAGATAACACTTGAACCTGGACAACTCATAACAGGCAGAAAAGCTATAGCAACGAAACTAAAGGTTGATGAAAGTAAAGTAGAACGAACTTTGAAAATGCTAAAAAACGAACAACAAATTGAACAACAAACAAGTTCCAAAAATCGCCTGATTACAATACTAAATTGGGAGCTGTACCAGCAAAATGAACAACAAGTTGAACAACAAGTGAACAACAAACGAACAACAAGTGAACAACAAGTGAACACTAACAAGAATGAAAAGAATGTAAAGAATGAAAGAAATAATATATCTATTGCGCAATTTGAAGAATTTTGGAAAGCATATCCAAAGAAACGTAGCAAAGAAAATTGTTTGAAATGGTATTTGAAAAACAAACCAACAGAAGAAGAACAAAAGCAAATATTACTAGCTATAGCATTTTTCAAAAATGATAAGCAGTGGAAAGATGAACAATACATTCCTTACCCGTCAACGTTCTTGAACCAAAAACGATGGGAGGATATTAAATGACAAATGATGAAGTGATGTTGTTTATTCAGCAAATTAGAAAAGATTATCCAAAGTTTGACTTATCAGCAGACGAATATCAGGTGTGGCATGACCAACTAATGAAAATCAAGAAAGAAGTTGCAGAATTAAAATACGAAGAACACAAAAAGAACGGATATAAAACAATACCACCCAAACTTGAGATATTTATTTATGAAACAAGAGAAGAAACGAAGAAAAGAATAATTACAGAAAAGTGCAACTGGTGCGGAAGAATATTTTATCACGAAGCGATGAACTTACATGAAGCTAGACATAGAAGTATAGATTACATTAAATCAAGAACTGAAATGTATTTTAACAAAAAATTCACGAAAGAAAAGTACGAAGACCTAATGGTTATGAAAGAAGAAGACTTTCAGCTAACTTACGATAAGTTCTTAAAGGTTTTGTTAAAAGTGGTAACAGGTGCTGAAAAGATAGCAATATTAAACTCATTTTACGCAAAAGAAAATCCTGGAACGAAAATTCCGATTGACGTGTGTGAGTGGTGGGCAAAGAAAAATATAGAAGAAAGATAGGAGATAGAAAATATGAAAAAAGAAATAGAAACAAACAAAGAAAATTATGTTAAGGAATTACAAAAACTAATTCAAATTAATAAAAACAGATTTTTAAAATCTTTAGAAAATACAAGAGAAGGTATGATATTGATAAACGAGAAAGAATGCTTTGTGTTTGGAAGTAAGGACAACATAGAAGCACTAATCGGAATGTTAACAATTAGATTATTTAACGATAAAGCTATGACAGAAAATGAGTTAATAAACGCTGTAAAGCATGGTATAGAATTTGCAAGCTTTGAAAGAGAAATGAAGAAAGACAAAGAATTTGCAAATAAAGTGGAAGACTTATTAAAGAGTATTAAAAAGTTTATGGAGGACTAATGAAAGCTAAGGAAAATGATAAGTATGATTTTGGCGAAAAAGAAATAGAAAACATAAATGGTCAAAAAATACCAGTTGAATATCATACACCAAAATACAAAGAAGCAAAAAACAAAGCCGTTGAATTATTAGAAAGTGCTAAATTTAAAGGAATACTTAAAGCAAGTGACTTTTGGATATTAGTTAACACTTATGCTAATAAAACCAAAGCAATGTATAGTGGATTAATTATAAGTCACGATGGCTGTTTAAAAGTAAATGATGTATTAGAAGAAAAATTAAAATTTAAACCTGAGTGTGTGACTATAGACAAAGATGGTTTTAACAACTCATTGGTATTTGCTTACAATTGTCCCGAACAAGGAATTTATGAAGTAGGAGAAGTAAGTAAAAGTAATTGTAAAAATGATTATCCTTACGCTATGGCTTTAAAAAGATGTATGGATAGGGTAATTTTAAAAAATAGCAAGATAGCTTATTCAGGAATATACAGCGATAGTGAAAGTGACGAATTTTTAAAAAGAACTGAAGATGAGGGAGTTAAAGAAACTGCTAAAAAGATAGAGAATAAAACTACAGAAACTGATAAAAAGATAGAAGAAAAAACTACAGAAACTGATATAAAAATTACACCAGCTCAAATAAAAGAAATTGTAAAATTTTATAAAGCTGATAATTTAGAAAAACTGCTACTAGCTAATGGTCTTGAAAAGTTACAAGATATGTCAATGGAAGCAGCTAGTGAAGTTATTAAAAGAATTAAACAAAAATTGGAGGAAAAGAAAAATGGAACTAATTAAAGTTGAAAACGGAATAGGGATACTTAATGCTGAAGTATCAAAGAACATAGCAAAGTTTGAAAAAGCAATTAAAGAAATAAAAGAAAAAGAAGAAGAACTAAAACAAAATATTCTAACCGAAATGGAAAACAAAAATATACTTAAACTTGAAACTGATGATTTAACGATAACTTACATTGCACCAGCAGAAAGAGAAACATTTGATAGCAAAAAGTTTAGAGAAGAAAATTCAGACTTATACGATGAATATGTCAAGTTTTCTCCAGTTAAAAGTTCTATCAGAGTAAAGGTTAAATAATGGATACTTGGGAGATAAAAGGACACACACTTGAATATATAGACGAAATACACCAGTACTTAGTTGATGGGGTGTGTGTTCCCAGTATCACACAGATACTGAAAGTTAAGTTTGGAAATAAATATGCTGGTATATCAAAAGAAGTACTAGACAACGCAGCTAAGAAAGGAACTGAAGTTCACGAGAGCATTGAGAATTATGAGAAGTTAGGGATTGATGTTAATATTCCGGAATTAAAGAATTACAAATTCTTAAAGAAACATTACAACTTTGAATGTTTAGACAATGAAGTACCGATTATCTTATTTCAAGATAATGAACCAATAGCAGCCGGCAGATTAGACCTAGTACTGAAACTTGAAAATGGAGATACTACACTTGGCGACATCAAAAGAACATCAGTGCTTGATAAAGAATACTTAGCATATCAACTTAACCTTTACAGAATTGGATATCAACAATGCTATGAGACTGAAATCAAAGCGCTTAAAGGACTTCATTTAAGAGAAAATGTAAGAAAGTATGTAGATTTACCAATAAACGAAGAAATGGCATTAGAACTCGTTAAGAAATATATGGAGGGAGAGAATGAAAGGACTATTCAAGAAGAACAAGTTACTAATTGAAGTATCTAATCTAGACCAAGACAAAGTATATGATGTTAAAATAGAGCCATTTAGTGAAAAGAGAACCAAAAGCATGAATTCTTACTACTGGGTTCTAGTAACAGAATTAGCAAGCAAGTTAAATACAAGTAAAGATGAACTTCATACTGAACTAATTAAAAGGTACGCACCTAGAGATTATTTAAGTATGCTATCTCAAGTTAACATCAATGATTACTTTCCGTATTACGACTTGCAAACTACATACAAAAATGGCGGTAATACATTTAAAAGTTATCTAGTCTATAAAAGGTCTAGTGATATGAATAAAAGCGAATTCAGAGGGTTATTGGATGGACTAATTAGTGAGTGTCAAGAATGTGGAATTAGTACTATGACACCACAAGAAATAGAATTATTAAAATATTTGGAAGGTAGGTAAAAAATGTTATATGAACTTTGTGATATGGGGGAATGGAAAACAAAAGATGTTCTGTTAAAAGAACTTAAAGAAAACGGCATTGAAGTATCGAGAATAAGAAAAAAATTAAGAATGAAAGGAAATTTAAAACTAGTGATTAATGAAAATAACTTACTAGTAGTAGAAGAATAGGAGAAAGATTATGAATAGTGTAAATTTAATAGGAAGAATAACAAAGGATATTGAATTAAAAACTACAGAAAGTGGAATGGTTGCTACTGCAATATTTATAGCAATAAATAATGGGAAAAACGAAAATGGAGAAGAAAGACTTGCTGACTTCCCAAAAATCTGTGTTTATGAAAAGCAAGCAGAAAATTTAGCGAAGTTTTGTAAGAAAGGGAGTCTAATAGCTGTAACTGGTCGACTAAAAACAAGAAATTATGAAAAAGAAGATGGTACTAGAATTTATGAAACGTATGTAATAGCAAGTAAAGTACAATTCTTAGATACAAAGTCAAGTGAAGGTTCAAAAATACCCGAAGCAGATTATACAGTGCGTACTGAAACACCATCATACACACCAGTTGAAGAAAAGCAAGAAGAACCAGCATCAGACCCATTCGCGGAATTTGGAGAGCAAGTTTCACTTAGTGATGATGATTTACCCTTCTAGGAGTTAGTATGGAAACAAAGGATTTAGAGAGTTATTATCCAGGTTACGATGAGTATCTGGAACCAAAGGAAGAAGAAAATACAGAAGAAGATGCAGATAACTATGTAGATGAAATGAGGTTGAGAGAAAGTGAAAATTAAAATATTTTATAAAAAAGATTATGAATACATGAAAGAACAAAATACGAAATTAAATGGAAAGATTAGAGAGTTAGAAAGCGAACTTAAAAAAGCTTACAATGCAATTGAAGATTTAACTCAAGTAGAAATGGATTATACAAAGCAAATAGAAAAGTTAACATTTGATTTTGAAAAAAGTACTGAACTAGTGGATGAATTAAGAAATAAATTATATAAAACTGAAAAACTCTTAAAAGAAGTTAGAGGTGCTAAAGGAGGATTAACTAAAAGACTAAATGAACTTAATACTGAACTTCAAGTCAAAGATAAAGAGATAGAGGAACTAAAACAAAAGCTAGCAGAAAGTATGACAGATAAATACGCTGTGAAAAAGATTAAAGCAGGTAGAAGACCTAACACTTTGAAAAGGTCTTCTGCTAGACCTGTAAAAGGCTCTGTACAAAAGTATCAACAAAAGCTAGAAAGGATGGAAGTATGAACTTAAAAATATTTACTAAAAATATAGAAAAAGAAGCCATTAATCAAATAAATGAATTATTAAAACAAGAAACATTTAAAAATAGTAAAGTTCGTATAATGCCAGATGTTCATGCAGGAAAAGGTTGTGTGATAGGGTTTACTGGTAATTTAGGAGATAAGGTAATACCTAATATAGTTGGCGTAGATATAGGGTGTGGAATGTTATGTGTTGAATTGGGTAATATTGATTTAGATTTAGAAAGATTAGATAAAATTATTAGAAAATATGTTCCTAGTGGAATGAATGTCCACGAAAATCAAAGATATAAGTTTTTAGAGTTAGAGCAACTATATTGTTATAAATTATTAAAAAATAAAGATAATTGGTTAGAAAAATCTATGGGAACATTGGGTGGTGGAAATCACTTTATAGAAATAGATGTTGATGAAAATGATAATAAATATTTAGTAATACATACAGGCTCAAGAAATCTAGGAAAACAAGTTGCTGAAATATATCAAGAGAAAGCAATTAAATACTGTTCTTATGAAGATGAGATGAAAGAAACAAAACAGAAACTTATAAAGGAATATAAAGAACAACACAGAGAAAAAGAAATACAAGATAAATTAATTGAAATATCAAAAAAATATGAGGGTAAAACAAAATTACCAAAAGATTTATGTTATTTAGAAAAGAATTTAAGAACACAATATTTATACGATATGAAAATATGTCAAGAATTTGCTAAAGATAATCGTTTATGTATAGCAAAGCAAATACTTTGTAATTATTTTCAATTGCCTTATTATGAAGGATATAAAAGTGTAAGATTAAGAAAAAAAGCAATGACCCCTTGCGATTGGTATACTCAAGACATGATTGAGAAGGATTTCTGGTATTTTGAAACAATACATAATTATATATCATTTGAAGATAACATAGTTCGTAAAGGTGCTATATCTGCTAAAACAGGTGAAATGGTATTAATACCAATGAATATGCGAGATGGTTGTATTATTGGAATTGGAAAAGGTAATGATGACTGGAATTGTTCAGCACCACATGGTGCTGGCAGAATAATGTCAAGAATTCAAGCAAAAGAAACTTTTAATTTAGATGAATATAAAGAAAGTATGAAAAATATTTATACAACATCTGTAAATGAATATACAATTGATGAAGCGCCGTTTGTATATAAACCAATGCAAGAAATAATTGACAATATCGGAGATACAGTAGATATTATTAAAATAATTAAACCAATATATAATTTTAAAGCCAATGAATATGGAAGAAATGATTAGTAGAATTAATTATTATTTAAAAAATTATAAAGATAACTTTGAGGCAGAAAATGAAAAAGAAAATTGATATAGTTGATATAAAAAACGCTGATTACTTAAAATTTTATGTATTAAACGGCTTTATATATTGTGAAAACGAATGTGGAGAAAGAGTAATAGTAGCAGAGTTAAAGGAGTGAAGAAGAAATGAAAAAGGAGAAATAATTATGAAAAAAAGATTAGTTAAATATTGTTATGTAGTAACAATAAAAGATAAAGATAATAATAATTTATATCTAAGTCCAACAGGTAATATAACAAGTGAATTTCAAATTGGACTAATAGGTTGGGACTACATACCTACAAAAGAAGAAATGCTGAGCCTATGTGCTAATAAAGACATAAAGTCAATAGAAGTATCAAAGGTTAGTCCATATATGTACGATATAATTTACAAAGAGATATATTAAAGGAGAATGATTATGGAATATCCTTACAAAAAAGATTGGTGGGAAACTAAAGACCATAAAAAAATTAAAATAAGTGATATGGGAACTTCACATATTGAAAATACAATTAAACTTTTAAAAAAACACCATAATTTTTATGATGAAGAATATGGATTTTATGATTATGATGATGGCAAAGTCTTTTATAATTATGAAGATAATTCACATTTGGTTGATAAAAAAATAGAAGAATTACAATACGAATTAGATAGAAGAAAGGAGAAATGATTGTGGAACTTAAAAAAACAAATATTATTGTTCGTAATGCTAATGATTTTAAAAATTATGTTGATTATGTAGAAGAATTAGAACAACAATGTAAAAAGCAAAAAGAAGTTATTAATAGAATATTTAATGAAACAACAGAAACAAGAAATATAATAATTAATAATCGAGGCGATAATATTTTAACACATGGTAGTTTAATACATTATTTAGGAATTGTTGAAGATATATTAAAAGAGGTGTCAGAATGAAAGAGAAAGAAAAGCAAATAATAGAACATTATGGTGTAATACCACAATTAAAGTATATGCAAACGGAAATGTTTGAATTTATAGAAGCAGTAATTGAAAGAGAAATACATTGGAATTTTGATACTGAAATACAAGATATAAAACCATTAGATAAACATATAGAAGAAGAATATGCAGATTTAACAATGATGTTAGAACAAATTAAAGTATATTATAATCTAAATGAAGAAAGTATACAAAAGATAAAAGAACAAAAGATAGAGAGACAATTAGAAAGAATAGAGGCATCAGAATGAATAAAGAAATATTAGAAATAACTAAAAAGTTTCATGATACTTATGAAAAATTAGCTAGTGAATATACTTATGAAACAAGAGAAGATACAAAAGTATTTGATATTAATTCAAACAATGGAAAACTTATGTATGCAACAGTTAATGAAATTGTAAGTCCTATTTTAGAAGAAAATCAAAAATTAAATGGTACTATACAAACTTACGATATACTTTTAAAAGCAAATGTTGAAGAAAATAAACAACTAAAAGAAAAAGTTAATAAATTAGAAATATTAATAGAAAATTTAAAATTAGGAGTTACTTTAAATCAAGAACAAGAAGATTTATTAGATGAGATTTTATTTAGAGAAAGTAGAGAGTGATGAGTAAATGACTAGAGAAGAACTATACGATAAATGCGAAAATATGGAAGAATTATATGATAATTTTTATTACCCTTTATTGGTTGAAAACCAAGAATTAAAATCACAATTAGAAGGGACTACACATTGTTTTGATGAAGAAGAACATGAGAAATTAAAGAAACAACAAAAAGAATTTATAGAGTGGTTAGAAGATATAATACAACAGCAAGAAACATTGATGGCAGAAAATCAAGAAAAATTATATTTCTTAATGTATGAAGATGAGAAAGAGGATTTAAAGTTATATTCACGAAAAGCATATACAAGAAGAATAATTCTTGAAGAGATTTTACAAAAATATAAAGAAATAATAGGAGGTAAGCATGAATAAAGAAGAACAACAAGCATTTGATAAATGTATGAAAGCGATTAAAAGGCTATTGATTGAAGAAAAACAATGTAAACAAAAATTAGAAAGAATACAAAAAGATAAAATGAATTGTATAAGGGTATTATTAGATGATAAATATTGTGAAGAAATAATAGGAGAGTGATAAGTAATGAAATTACACGAATTTAAACAAAGATTAAAATTAGCAATAAAAATTATATTTGGATATAATATTATTGTATATGAAGAAAACACAAAAATAGTAAATTTAGTTATAAATAATTGTTTAGATATAGTCGATAGTAAACATGATTATGCTATAGACAAAGGGCACGTGTTTAAAGACAATAATGGTAAAATTAGATATTTAGGAGGCGAATAATGAAATTAGAAGTAGGAAAATGGTGTAGAACAAAAAAAGGAACAATATTTAAAATCATTGGTGGAAATGTTGATATGTGGGAAATAGATATAGATTATTCTTATTTATCTAAATGTGAAAACGAAGATTACAATTCTTATGCTTATAATAAAAATAATAGTTTATTTGAATATTTAGTAGTTAAAACCAGTTATAACATAATTGATATTTTGGAAAAAGGGGACTATGTTAATGGAAGCGAAGTTTTATGTTTTGAAAGTAAATACATCGAAGAAGATGATAAATTTGTTCCTATTGGTGTTATAACAGAAAATTGTTATTTGGAAAATACTGATAGTTGGATTATAGAGAAAGATATAAAATCAGTCATCACACATGAGCAAATGGAACAAATGGCATATAAGGTGGAAAAGCAAAGACGAAAAAAAAGATGAAATTAACAATTTAAAGGAGGAATAAATAAATGTGGAAATAATAGAAAAGGTAAAAGAAATATCTGAGCTAATGAATGAATTACAATCTTATACAAATAACTTAAGTGCTAATTTGCAAGCAGTAGATTATAGAATAAGTGATTTATTACATTTTATAGAAAGTGAGAAATTAGATACTAAGGCTTGTTATAGAATTGTCAAAGAACTTAAAAATGTAAGAAAAGACAGAAGAAAAATTAAAAACGATATGGAACTATCTAAGACTTTAAATCTAAATCTAAATAAGCTGTTAGGTATTGAAAATAGGCAATTCTTACTAGCAGAACTTAACAAGACAAATAATCACTTAAATAATAAATATAAAAATAGAATATATACTGAAGAAGAAATCAAAGAATTAATAGGAGTGTGATATATGTGTACAGGCTAAACTATGATAGGTCGTTGATAGAACTATTGAACAGGGGGTTTAGGTTTACACAAAATACAATAGAGTATGTAGAGGATAACGTAGTCTATTTAGAATTTGGTTTTAAGAATGATACACATAGATTTCGTTTGTTGAAGTCAAAAAGTGAAGATGAAGAGTTTTTAAGAAAAAGAAAAGAGATAATAAAAAGATTAATAAAAGAGTGCATTATTTTACACGTTAGAGATAGGTGGTGGCTTAAATGATTGAAGAATTAAGTATTGTTGAAGTATGGAATAGATTAAATAAAATAGATAATCAAATTGATTACATTCAAACAGAAATAGCTAATAATTACAATATATCTGCAAGCAAACTTAAAGAAGTATTAGTTAGTTGTAGCAGTAATGCTAATTCTAATATGATTAATTCAATAATTAGAACTGATAAGTTGTTCACGCAATTAAGAAAGTTGTATGTAGACAGAAACAATTGTGAAAACTACATCTATAAAGAAATAGATAGAATGAAACTATCAGAACCAGCACTTACAATTGCTTTTATGAAAGATTACAAGAGAATGACTTGGAACCAAATAGCAAAAGAAATAGATTATTCAGTTGCACAAGTTAGAAGATATTACGATGAATACAAGGGGAAAACACCGAAAAATAACAATTTTGTTAAAGATGAGCAGAAATGAGCAGTTTAGGTGTGGTATAATTGCTATAATGAGTACGATTAGATAGATACTCATTTATACATCGAAATCCCTAGTTGGCTACAATTAGTAGCCTAGAGAGATATATCTTTACCATTGTCCTTTAGGAATCTCCGATGTATCTTTCTAGGGTGCTAATTAGCACTATTTACTTTGAAGCAATGCCTTTATAGGTATTAGATTTGTAGAAGTAAATGCGAGGATGACTACTCGGAATTAATTAGAGGTTATCTTTTAATTCGTTGTTCACATTACCCGAATAGGTAGTGTACTGATGATATATAGTTTATATAGTAAAAAGAGTTATTCCTTACTTGTAGCAAAAACAATAGGACAAGTAGCAAAGGCAATAGTCAACCTATCGTGGTAAGAAATATAGTGCAAATCTATATTATATCATTAGTACAGTATCTATTAAAGATACTAGATGTTCTAATTTTATTAAAGCAACCTTAACTGGTTGTTTTTTAATTCCGAAAAAAACTAAATTGGAAAAATTCGGATTAGAAAGGTAGTTGATAAGATATGAAAGAAACTATATTAGCAACAATTATTGGAATATTATTATTTACTGGTACAATTGTTATTTCTGTGTTATCTGCTAACAAAAATGAAATTTGGGAAAAGATAAGGAGTGATAATTAATGTGAATATAATATTATATCAACATTATCTAGCTGAAATTGGTGGTATAGAAACTTGGATTTATTATTTGCTTAGTGAATTAAAAAATTATTATAATGTTATTTTTTTATATGATAAAGCAGATGAAAAACAATTACAAAGACTTATGAACAATGGTATTAAAGTTATGAAAAGAACCACAGGTAAAATTTACGAATGTGATTTGTTAATAAAAGCAAGTAGTGACGGAAACTTAAACGGAATAGTAGCTGACTATTACATACAAATGATACATGCTAATTATAGTGAATTAAAATACTTTAATTATAACGAAACTTTTGAGATGGATAAGTATATAGCAGTTTCTGAAGTAAGTAAAAGAAGTTTTGAAGAAAAATACCTGACTAAAAAAGCAGTGGTTATACAAAACTACGTTGTTAAGGAGAAAGTAAATTATTCTCCAAAAAACGAATATTTAACTTTAGTTTCAGCTTGTAGATTAACAAGTGAAAAAGGCTATGATAGAATTTTAACACTTGCGAATGAGTTAAACAAAAGAAAAATCAATTATAAATGGTATATTTATACTAATGATGGTAGACAACTAAATATTCCAAATGTTATTAAATGTAAACCGACTTTGAACATACAAGAAAAACTAGCAAATGCTGATTATGTTGTTCAATTAAGTGATACTGAAAGCTATTGTTACACAATACATGAAGCACTAGCCCATACTGTACCAGTTATAGTTACAAATTGGAATGGAGTAAATAAAACTGTTATAGATAAAGTAAATGGTTACATTTTAGATAAGTCAATGCAAGACTGTAGAATTGAAGAAATAATAAACAAAATACCTGCTAATTTTAAATACAGCGAAAGCACTAGTATTAAAGATTGGTTAAATTGCTTAGAAGAAATAAGAATTGAAATTGAAAAAAGGAGAGTGAATAAAATGAAAGCAAGAGTATTAATAAATTTTAAAGATATAAAGGTAGGAATTATTAGAGAAAAAGGACAAGAGTTTGAATTGTCAAAAGAAAGATTTATGGAAATAAACAATTGTGATTATTGTAAAACAACTGGGCAAAAATTAATTGAAGCAATAGAAGAAGAACAAGAGATTACAGAAGAAGAAGTACAAGCAGTTGCTGGTGCGATAGTTGAATATGCAGACCAAGAAGATAAAACTGTTGAAGAAGTTGTACAAGAAATAATAGAAGAAAGTAATGATACAGAAGATGAAGAACCATCACAAGAAGAAATAGAAGAAACAGATAAAGAAGAAAAAGCAGTAAAAGATACTGATAAAAAGAAAAATAAAAAGTAGGTGGTAAAAATGGCTACTAAAAATAAAGGTGGCAGACCAAAAAAGTATACTGATGTTCAAATCTTGGAACAGAAAATCAAAAAGTATTTTGAAGAATGCGAAGAAAAAGGAAAACCATTGACTATGAGTGGCTTAGCATATTCACTAGATATGGATAGAAAAACACTTTTAAATTATTCAAAAGACGAAAAGTTTTTCCCCACTGTAAAAAAAGCAAAGGATAGAGTAGAGGTATACGCAGAAGAAAGATTATTTTTCCCTAACGCAACTGGTGTTATTTTCAATTTAAAAAACAATTTTAATTGGGAAGATAAACAAGAGTTAAACCATAGTATTAATAATCCTTATGAAAATCTTACAGAAGAAGAACTAAGAAAACTTGCGGGGGATATATAAAATGCCTGAAGAAGTTATGTTTCAAGCTAAATGTGAATTGGCTAAAAGGTTCTTTTGGGATTACTGCTTATTGAAAGCACCTGATTTCTACAAAAAAGAAAGGTTTTTCTTGAAAGATTTGTGCTACAAACTACAAGATTTTATGTCAAATGATAAAAAAATTCTAGTTATCAATATGCCACCGAGACATGGTAAAAGCAGAACAGCCACATTATTTACTCAATGGTTGTTAGGTAATAATCCTAAATTAAAAGTTATGACAGGAAGTTATAATGAAACGTTATCAAGTAGTTTTGCTAAACAAGTAAGAGATTCCATTTCAGAAACAGATGGTGTTTTTTCTTGTGTATTTCCAAATGTGGGAATTAAATATGGCGAAGCTGCAATGAATAAATGGGCATTAAAAGGTAATGAAGAAGCAAATTATTTAGCTACATCGCCTACCGGAACAGCAACAGGATTTGGTTGTAATGTTATGATAATAGATGACACTATAAAAAATGCTGAAGAAGCTTATAATGATAATGTTTTAGAGAAGATATTGGACTGGTTTAAAAATACAATGTTGTCAAGAACTGAAAATAATTTTAAAATCATTATAATTATGACAAGATGGGCAACAAAAGATTTGGCTGGATACATATTAGAAAACTATAATCAATTAGAAGTAGAACATATATGTTATAAAGCTGTATTAGACAATGGTAATATGCTTTGTGATGAGATTTTAACAAAAGCGGATTATACTTTTAAAACAAGAGATATGAACGAAGATATAGTTTTAGCAAACTATCAGCAAGAAGCAATAGACATTAAAAATAGACTATATAAAGATTTGATGGAATGGGAAAAACTTCCTAATTATACTAAAGTTTATTCTTTAACTGACACAGCTGATACTGGAGAAGACTATTTAGTCACTATTCCTTATATTGTAAATAATGGAGATGTCTATATTTTAGATATTCAGTATGATGACAAACCAATGGAAGCAACCGAAGATAGTTGTACAGAAATACTAATAAATAACAATGTTACAGAAGCTGAATTTGAAGGTAATAACGGTGGACGTGGCTTTGCACGAAATATTGATAGGAAGTTAAGAGAGAAAAAATATTATAAATGCGTAATAAAAACATACACACAAACTAAAAACAAAGAAGCAAGAATTCTCTCCAGTGCGGCTTGGATATGTAATCATGTCTATTTCCCATTAAATTGGAAGACCAAATACAAAGAAGCATATAAAAGCATAAGCACTTATCAAAGAAAAGGGAAGAACAAGCACGATGATATTGAGGATGTGCTAGCTGGTATTTATGAAAGAGTAGCAAATAAGCCTAAAATATCAATTGGAATGAATTCAATAATATGAAAGGAGAAACAAAAATGATACAATGCAAAAAAGAGTATTTAATAGAAGAAAAAAATATTAATTCACTAGTAACACAAGCAAAGAAAGTTCTTAATCATAGAAAAATGCTTTATAATAGATACGTTGGCAAGAAAAGAACAGAAGTGGATGTACCACTAGAATTTTATAGTACTAATATTGTTAGTGGCTATTTCGGTGGTAAAGCTCCTGAATATTCTATTAAACAAGAAAATAATAAGAAAAAAATAGAAATAATTAAGAATTTTTTCAATAAAGTAATAGGAAAAAATACTAACGTTGAAGAGTTTCAATTATTAATTGATTATATTAGAGATTACAACGATGACAGCTCATTCTTTTATGATTTAGTAAAAGATTATTTTATGACAGGTGCATGTTATGGTTTGACTTATGAAACTGAAGACAACGAAATAGTTTATACACATATTTCAAGCTTACAATGTGTAGCAATTTATGATTACTCAGCGCCATTACAAAAAATTGGGCTTCTTAGAGTATGGCAAGAATTAGACAACGATGGTTTTAATTGCAATATGGTAGAAATAATAACTAATGATAGTAAGTTTTATTATAAAAATTCTAAACTTCAACCTAATGAGTATAAATTGGATAAAGATATGAGCGAAGAAATAGCGTGGAAATTAACACCAGCATTTGCGGTCGAAAATGTTGATAACTTGGCTATATTTGAGCCAGTTATTTCATTAATTGATAGTTATCAACAAATTATAGAAAATAATAGAAATATATTTCAATACAACGATGATGCAAAATTGATGATTACTGGGTATAGACCAGCAAATGAAATGTTTATTCAAGACCCAGATAATCCGGAAAATAATATAATAAACCCCGAAAGAATAAAGGAAGATGAAATATATTTGAAGTCAAAAGTTTTTTACACTGATGATACAACAGGAAAAATAGAATGGATAATAAAAAACATAAACGATACAGCAAGTGAAAATCACAAAAAAACTTTGATGGAATTAATCTTAATGACAATTTGTGTTCCAAATGTCACAGATACAGGTTTTACTAATGCTGACAATTCAAGTGCTTTAGAAAAGAAGTTTTTTCCGTTAGAACAGGCTATTATTCAAGCAGATAAACAATTCAAAAAAGAACTGTTAGCAATGTGGGAAAATATAGTAGATAGAATAAATTTAAAAAAAAGCACTCATTTTGATTTCAGAGATATACAAGTCAATTTAAAAAGAAATATGCCTACCGAAAAACAAGAAGTAGTAAATATGGCTTTACAATTAAGACAATTGTTATCTGACGAAACTTGTATAAGTATGTTGCCTTTTGATATTGATGTAACAAGTGAAAAGCAAAAGAAAGAACAGGAAACTGAAGATAATATCATGAATAACTTTAACAAAATAATAAATCAAAATGGTAATCAAAACAATGATAAAGAATTAAATAAAGAATAAAGGAGAATACTATGTGGAATAATGTTGATAAAATGCTAAAAAAATATTATGAGCAATACTTAAATGAATATAAATATCTTAAAGATAATATTCAACTAAGATTCGCATCATTAAAATTTAACTATAATCAACTATATGAATATGCAACTCAAAAAGAAACTGACAAGTTTAAAAGGTGCTTAAAGAAAGAAAAAACATCAATGGACAAGAATTCTTACATATACTATTTAACAGAGCGTTTTATCAACATGAAAAAAATAAAAAATATAGATATATTCAAGTATTATATTTATTTAGAGTATTATCATATGATGAAAAACAATAGTATCAATGAAAACCAATTGTTTAAAAACGTTATAGAAGAAGCACATAAGCAAGTGATAAACGAATTAAAACCGAAGAAGAGAGTATTAGATATTATAAACCTTACATTATTAAGTTTAAATAAATTCGTAAATAATTTGGGGTATGAATGGCAAAATTATATTGAAGAAATAACTAAATATAATTCAGAAGAACTTGTAAGACAAGCAATTATAAACATGAATTCAAATAATGAATTAAATGTTGATGATATAGAATTTGAAAAGATTTTCGTTAAGCAACAAAAGAGAATGCTAAATATAAATGATGGAAAGATTAGTGGTGCAATAGAAAATCAAACCGATAATGTATTTAACTACTCTAAATTAGAAATAGGTAAACAGTATGGTGCAAAAGAATGTAGATTTATATCTGAAATAGATAGCAGAACAACAGAGATGTGTCAGACATTGAATAATCAAATATTCAAATTAAATGAAATGAATGTATATAGTAGGTATTCTGAAAAAGATAATAGAAGTGTTATCTATCATACAAAAGGACTTGTTGTTGGAGAAAACTTACCTCCAATTAATAATCATTTTCATTATTGTAGAAGTACGATTACTTATCTTACTGAATTGAGCCATAATGAGCTTATAGCGGAGTATAATCAATTGAAAAGTATAATACCTAGCGAAGTGCCGAAAACCCTTGAAGAATATTCTAAATTAAGGTATAATAATGACTACTACGAAGAAATAAAACTTAAAGAAGAAATTGGAAAACATTATAAGAAAGATTTGGAAATAGGCGAAAAAAAGAAAACATTATCATTTAATGAATATTATAAAAAAGTAAATGATACAAGAGAATATCTAAAAAATGTTCAAGCTAAAAACTTTGGGGTTATTGGCGAAGTGACATTCCATACCATTGATAGAATGATAGATAGAAATATCACTAAGGAAGATATAAAAGAGATTTTACAGGAACCTACTAATCAATGGTATAATCCGATTAATGATAGCCAAGTATTCTTTAAAAATAAAAAAATGGTAGCTCTTGATAGAGAAGAGTTAAGTATTAAAACTGTTTACAAAGGAAGGGGGAAGAAAAATGAATAATCCTAGAAATATATTATCAGAGGAAGACGTAAAATTTTTGGAGCAAAATGATATAAAAGTTCCAAATAAAGATTTGGAAGATGAAGAATGGTTAGAATTTGAAATGGAGATTTCTAAAAAATTAAAACTTGATGATGTAGAAAGAATAATGGATATATTGGATGATAGCACTAAATAGTGCTTTTTTGCTACTTAATAGGTAGCATAGAGTAGATAGTTTATAGATTATAAGAACCTGGGTTGACTATCTATTCTATGGTGCTTATAAAATGCACTAATGAAACATAGAAATATGTTTTTTTTATTTGGTTAATTCGCCGTAATGAATAATAATTTGGATATTTTCTATCCGTAAAAGAAAAGGAGGGTTATCTATGGAAGATAACAAAGATATGGTAACTGCTACCGAAACAGCAGAAGAAAAAAATACTCAAGGAGAAGATAAGGCAGAGAAAACTTATTCAAGAGATGAGTTGAACAAAATTATCAATGCTGAGAGAAACAAAATTAAGGCTGAAATTCTTAAAGAGGAAGAAGAGAAAAGAACTGAAGCTGAAAAGTTAGCTAAAATGAAAGCAGATGAAAAATTAGAATATGAAAAGCAAAAAGAAACTGATAGAGCAAATAAAGCCGAAATGGAACTTAACGCTTATAAACTAAAAGATACTGCTATTCAAATTGCTAATGAAAAAGGACTAGATGTAAAACTTTTAGACATGATTGATTTTACTAGAGAAAGTGCTGAGACAATTAATAGCAAAATTGAAAGTATGACAAAGCTATTTAAGGATGCAGTAGAAAAAGGAATTAATGAAAGTCTAAAAGAGAAAAGTCCTAGATACGTAGTTGGAACTACAGAAAATTCCAAAAAAAATATTTCAAGAGCGAGTTATTAACTTGCTTTTTTTCTTGCAAAGAAGGAGATAAAGGAGAGTGAAAAAAATGGCAAGAACAAAATCATTATATATTCAAGATTATTTAAACGACAGTGTTATGGATAATCTAGCTGAAATACTAGGTGGTGTTATTGAAAACATACAAGCCGGTTGTGTCAGCGAAGCTTTAAAAGCTAAAAACGGAAGTGGAGAACCTACATCAGGTAGTGTTGAGTACAAAAGATTTGTAAATGCTCAATTAAAGGATAAAGGAACTGCTAGAACAGCATCAAAAGGCGATAAAGTAAAAGCAGAGCCTATTATTGTTAACTTAACAGACGATAAGGAAATAGTAGAAGAGTTACAATTAAAAGATGTAAAACTTTATGGTATTGATGGAATGGCAGAAAAGAGAAAGGCAAATGCTGAAAAAAGAATTAAAGCATATTTAGATAGAAAATTCTTTACATGTGCAAAAACTGCTGGAACTTTATTTGAAAACAGCGAAAGTTTAACAAACAAAGTTGATATAATTGACGCTATGATAGTTAAAGCAAAAAATACTTCTAGTGATTTCATTGATGGACTTGATGCTGAAGATTTAGCAATTGTAGTTGATGGTACATATAGAAAAGCATTAAAAAATTATCTAGATAGTTTACCAAATGGTACAGTGCCATCTAATGGTTTAATTGGTATGTACGATAGCATAGAAGTATACGAAAGTAACAGATTACCAGAAGGTGTTCATTGTTTCGTTATGCTAAAAGAAAGTATAGCTGAGCCATATTATTTAAGTGAATATGACGCAGAAAAAATACCTTTCGATGATGCTATAGCACTAGAAACATTCGTATATAGTGGTATTCAAGCATTAGTAAAAGAAGCTATCTATTACTATGCAGAAACAGCAATAAGTGCTTAAGAAAGGATAAGGTGTTGATATGGAAGATAAAATACTAAAAGAAATTAAAAGCGACTTGTCAGATAATTATAATTCTTTTGATGAGGACGTTCTTAAAAGCCTATTAGAGGATGCTATATTCAATGCCTTATATTTTTCTAATAGGAAAAATACTGAAAGTAATATACAATTACTAAAATCAGAAATAAAAGAATATGTTAAGACAGTTTATTTACAAAGGGGTACTGAAGATGTAAAAAGTTTAAGCGAAAGCGGTAAAAGCTCTACCTTCAAGAACCCAACTGAACAAATGCGTAGTGATATAGTAAAAAATGGAAAAAGGCTGGTGTTGTAATAATGCAATTACGTTATAAAAACACGATTGACTTAAAAAAAGTTGAACAACAAAAAGCTAAAAATGGAGCAAAAGTTGAAACTTATATCTATATCAAAACATTTTCAATTCAAAAACAGGAATTAACAGATGAAGTATCAGCCTCAATTTATGGGGCTGATATTACTTCTATGATTAGAATCACCTCAATTAGAAATGAATTAGAAAAGTATTTAAAAGAAAAGGTCGGGACAAAGCCAGACAATATTTCAAAATACTATTTATTTCAAGGCGAGAAAAAATATAAAATAAAGTCTGTTAAATTAAAATGGGTGGACTTACTAGAAATATGATGGACATTTCAAAAATGGTTTTAAGAATTGAAAATAAAATTGATAAAGAATATATTCCAAAACTAATTAAGGCACAAAGAGATACTGCTAAAAAAGTATGGGAAGATATTATAGAAACTTCGCCATATAAAGGTGGAGACTATATTTCCAGTATTAAAGTTGAAGATACTATCAACAATGGTGGTGTAATAAAAACTAGAATAACAAGTGATTTAATGGTTGACTGGGAAAGAAGAAAAGGTGGAACGATTACTTTACCTTTAGCCCACTTTATCAATTGGGGTACAGGACCTTTAGGAGAAAGTACTAATATTTTTCCACATGGTTATCCATATACAACGGATGCGCCCTGGAATTATGCAACGTATTTACAAAATTTACTTACAGGAACATGGGGAAGAAAAGCAAATCCACATTTTTATTTGTCATTACAGAAAAATGTAGGAATATATAAAGAAAATTTGAAGGCGGTGTTTAAATGATACGAACTTTAATACAAGAAAAACTAGATGAAATAAATGATTTAGAATGTGGTCCATTCTTACCAGATGGAATAATTGAAGAAAAAACTACATATTTTGGTTACACACTTCAGAAAACATTTTTAAGTCAGTCCTTTGATAAAAAGGATGTTTACAAGTTATCTTTATATGGCATCTTAGAAAGAAAAAATGATATGACGTCAAATACAATTGAAATACTAGATTTGATGTCAGAAAAAATTGTAAATAAATTAAAAGAGCTTAACTTTAAAGTGACTATAAAAGATATTGACCAAAGTGATGATTTGATAAAAAAACAAATCACCGCCGAAGTTAAAATGAATGAGACTAATCATGAATTAGTTTTTTAATGAGAGGAGAAGAAATATGAAAAAATTAAAATTAGATATTCAAAGATTTGCAGATGACCATGAGGCAGATTATACTGTAAGTGCCGGAAGCAAAATTGAATATTCGGAAACAGAAAGTGGTACTTATTCAAGATTATATGGCCTATTAAAAGTGCCAGTTATTGGCGAAGAACCAAATGATATAGATACTACAAGTTTAGATAATTTAGAATTTGAAACAAGTAAAGCTGGGTTAAAGCCTGCTGTTAAATTAAATATAGACTTTAATATGGAAAACCCAGATACTAACGCAAATATAAACCTAGTTGATGACTTAGCTACAAGTAAAAAGACTTACTTCTTTAAAATAACAAGGTCTAATGGTATTGTTCACAAATTTAAGAGTAAAGTTGCTTATAGTTTTAATGAAATAGGCACAAACGAGATAGATAAATTCACATTATATCTTAGACCAATAAAAGAAGTGGAAACTACAGTTCCTTCAACTAGTGCATAGCAGATTTATAGGGTAGCTAGTTATTATATTAGTTACCCTATTTTTTTAATAATAAATTAAGTAAAGGAGAAAATTATATGAAATATTTTGAATTAGAATTAAATGGAAAAGTTATAAGATTTAGATTAACAACTTCTGAGTGTATATCACTAGAAGAAAAGAATAAATGTAAAATGTTGGATTTTATAAGAGATTATAGCCATACAACATTAGTTACTTTACTTCAATCATTGAGAAAGGCAGAAGTACCTAATTTTAGCAAAGCTGATGCATGCAATTTGATGGATGAATTAATAGATAACGGCTATACTTTAGAAACAATTTTATATGATGTAATTTATAAGGCGTTGGTTGTTTCGGGTTTCTTAACGAAGGAGGAGTTGGACCAGATGAAAAAGCAAACAGAGGAACTCCTTCAGACAGCAGAAAACGAACAGAAACAAATTATACAGAAATAATTAACTTTCTTTATGATGAACTATTAAAATTTGATTTTAAATATAGTGACTTATATGATATGACGCTAGAAGAATGTTATCATAGTTTGGAACAAAGAAGAAAAAGTCTAGCTTATAAAATGTGGAAAGAAGCAAATCTTATTGAGGCAGCAGTTAATGATTTATTTTGCGAAAAGGAAAATTTGTTTCCGAACACACCAGAAGAAGCTTCGCCAGAATTGTTCCCTAAAAAGGCAACTATACAAAAACCAAAATGTTTAAATAAACATTATGTAACGAAAGGAGGACAAAAATATTATGAATGATGAAAAATTTGGTGTTACGCTTGAACTTATCACTGCACCATTCACAAAGAAAATGAATGCTTTAAAAAGTACAGTTAACAATTTTATATCCACGGTTTCAAAGGGTGTAGAGCCAAAGTTTGAAGTAGAAAAAGCACTTAATGATTTAGATAGTATTAATGAAAAATATAAGGATTTAACAGATAAACAGAAAAAAGAATTGAGTATAAAATTAAAATATTCTGATGTTAAAGATATGGAAGCTGAATTAAAAAAGATTAATGTTCTTGCATCTTCTATTCCTGAAATAATAGAGCAAACTAAAAACTATCCAAATACAACTGAATTTGCTAAGAATTTAGAAAATGAAACTAAAAGCCTAAGCAAATATTCTGAAAAAATAAAAGAACTTAAAAATGAGTTGAATAATTTAGAAAATTCTCAAGCACCAAAAAAATTAAATAATGAGCTTTCTTCTTCATTTGAAAAAGGTATTTCTAAAATCAAAAAGTTTACATTATCACTGATTTCAGTTAGAAGTATTTTTTCACTAGTTAGTAGAGCTTCTTCTCAATATTTATCTCAAGATACAGAAAATGCTAATAAACTACAGTCAGCATGGATAGGATTAGGCTCTATAATGGCTCCTTTGATAGAAAAAATAGCTAATTTTACAATAAGGGCTGTAAGTTATATTAATGTTTTTATACGTGCATTAACAGGGGTGGATTTATTAGCTAAAGCAACAACAAAATCAATGGATAATTTAAGTAAATCAGCAAAAAATGCTACTAAAACTTTAGCAGGCATAGATGAAATTACAAATTTGAATAGTGATACTAGTTCTTCTAATAGTTTTAACTGGGCTGATAATTTCAAGAACATTGAACTTAATACAAAAATTGTTAAATTTATAGAAAACGTGGCAGATAAATTAAAAGGATTATATAATAATGTTTTAAAACCTATAGGCTCATGGATAATTGAACATAAAGAATTAATAATATTACTAATTGAAGCTGTACTCGCTTATAAATTGGTAAAAAAGTTTGAAGTTTTAAAAGGCAGTGTTGATAAATTACTTATATCTCTTGGTTCAAAGGGCGGGGCTGGATTAATTGGTTCATTATATGCGTTAGCTACAATTGGTTCAATTGTTATAACCATTAAAATTATAAAAGATATAAAAGAAGAAAACAAAAATTTAAAAGAACAAATAACCTCACTTAGAGAACAGGGCAATGAAACTTTTAAAGAATGGGCAGAAAACGCAACTGATTTAGGAGAAATTTTCTACGAGATGCAAGGTACACAAGAAAATATTACAAAAGCTTTAATTTTAAGTTCATCACTAACTTCACAAATATTTGGTCATAGTGAAGAATATTTAAAAAACGCAAAACAATTTGTAATAAATTCTGGTTATATTGTTGATAATTTACATAAACAATATGAAGAAGAAAAACTAAACAACGAAGAAAAAGCAGCAATATTAAGTAAATTAAAAGAACAAATAGCTGCAAATGATTTAGTAATAGAAAAGTTAAAAAGTCAAGGCGAGAACACAAGTAGTCTTGTTGAAATTCAAGATAAATATAAAGATTTAACATTGACAATTGTTGATAATTTAATTGAGCAAGGTAAAAGTTATGATGAAATAACAGAAAAGACGGGTTTATCAAGAGCAGAGTTAAATAATTATAAAGAAGATTTAAAAAAATTCTGTGAAGTAAAACCTGAACTTAAAGTAAATGTTACTGCTGATACAAGTTCTGCTTCTTCAAAAATAACAAATTTCTTTAATAAAATAAAGAATGCTTTTGCTAAACTAACTCCAAGAAATATATCTGTCGATAACTTTAGTAAGCAAGTAGCTTCATATGACGTTGGTACTAATTATGTTCCAAATGACCAATTAGCTTATATTCATAAAGGCGAAGCTGTTATACCGAAAAAATTTAATTCAAGTGCTTATTTCAACAGTGACAATGAAGAAACTTGTAGGCTGCTTGAAACTTTAATTGAAAAAGTGGACAATATAGATTTAAATCCACAGATATCAGTAAGAGAAGTGGGAAAAGCAAGTGTAAATTACATTAATAGTGAAAAAAGGAAAACAGGAAGGAGTGTTGTTTAATGAATGTTTGGTATATAGAAATAAATGGTAGTTATCAAAAAATGTTAAGCCCTTCTTCTTATTCTGGCGAATGTGAAGATTTAGACAGTAATTCATACAGAAGTATTGTTACTGGCGACTTAATTGATACAGTTATCAGTACGCGTTGGAGTAAGCTTAAATTTTCTTATAAATGCTTAAGTGAAGAAGAATTTTTTTCAATTAGTGAGCAGATTAAGAAAAATCCTATTAAAGCTAAATGCTTACATCCGATTTACGAAGGTGGATACATAGTTGCTGAGTTTAGAGTTTCTAGACTTAATTGGGAAATTTTAGAGACAGGAGATTATACACTGTCTTTTAATTTAGTACAAAAAAAGAGAGTGAGTGGTCAGTAATGAAGATTTATTTTGATGGTGTACTTATAGACTATAAATATTATAGAAGTCTTACAAATGAATATTCACTTTATACTGATACATTTTTTCTTGGAAGTACAGCTGCAAATTCATTTAATTTAGTTCTTGATAAAAGTGCAAATGTCACAGTGCCAAATATTGTTACATTAAAAGACAATGAAAATACAATTGCCACTTTACTTGTTGATAATTGTTATGAAAATGAAGATGGCAGTATTACTTATGAATTAATTGATAATATGATTAATTTTGAATTTAATTATAATGCAAAAAATATCATTGATTTAAGTTCTACTGGTAAAGTATCTCTGTTGGAAATATTATCAGATATCTGCACAAAAGCAGGTGTTGAGTTGGGAATAACTGAATTAGACCAAGAAGAACAAGTTAGTTGGTATGATAGTACTATCAGTGCTAGAAAGTATATAAGGTTTATTGCAACTTTGCAATCGTCATTTGCTTATATAGATGAACTTGGCAAATTAAAATTTTCTAAAATTAAAAAAACTTCAAGTAAGACAATTGATTTTCAGATGTTAGGCGATTATAAAATAGGAGAGAAACATAAAATCACGCGAGTTGTGTATGATAATGGTCTTTTAGTATATGAAAAAGGAACTACTGATGGAGATACTATTTATATTGATACTGATAATCCTTTTATAACTAGCCAATCTCAAATTGATTATATTTTTAGTCAAATTAATAATTTTGAATTTTATTCATTTACGACTAAAAAATGTCCTATAGATTATTCAATAAGACCTGGTAGTATAATAACTTTTATTAATGGAGAACTATCTTATCCAACTATTGTACAATATGATATAGAATTTAATGGTCAATGGATCGGTACAATGTCATTAAACATTAGCACAAAAAAGCAAGAAGAGACGAAAGTAACAAATGATACTGATAGTGCTATAAAAAGGTTGACTATTAGCCAAGAAAGAGATAATGCACAATTAAAAATCTTGAGTGAAAAAGTTGGTAATAATGAAAAATCAATAACCGAGTTTCAACTCGAAATAGACCAAATAAAAAGTGAAATAAGCGAAGTTGCTGATGTTTCAGTTACTGCTGATGGAGTTGGTACTGTTACATTAGAAAATGTAGCTGGAAATAGTGAACCAATTTGTGTAAAAATTAGACCTACTACTAAAAGTCTTTCACTATTGTATCCAAGTAATGATTTATTTCCGAGTGACGATTTATTTCCTTTAGAAAGATATTTGTCCTTTAAAAATGGAGATTATGAAGTAACATATAGATTACCAGCAGATTTATGGTTTTTAGATATAAATACTTATGATGAATTTGTTCTTGATTATGAAAAACAAAAATGTTACGTCATACACAGAACAGAATTTTCTTCTGCAGGAATATTGCAAGCATTAGAAAATGAAAACATTGAGTATTTTGATTATCCGGAAATTTCATTAACAGAAGGTAATTATTCTGTATCACTTTTAGGTCATGAAACAGCTTCTATTTATTGTAGACTTATGGCTAAAAGCATATATACTGAACAATTCGCTACAAAAATAGAATTAAATTCTAAAATTACTCAAACTGCTACTTCAATAAATTTGGAAGTTTCAAAAAAAGTAGATAAAGATAAAATTGTAGCTCAAATAAATTTAACGAGTGATACCGCTAAAATAGAAGCCTCTAAAATCAATATTTCTGGTCTAATAACAGCAGTTAATAATAATGAAACTACAACTATTGATGGAAGCAAGATATCAACAGGTACGATTACTGCAGACAAAGTCACTAGTAATTTTATTACAACAGAGAATTTTAATGCTCAAAAAATAAATGCTGATAACATTACAAGTGGAACAATAAATTCAAGTAGATTAAGTTCTAATGTAATTACAACAGAAAACTTTAGTGCTCAAAAAATAAATGCCGATAATATTACAGCAGGTACACTATCAGCAGACAAAATAAGCAGCGGAGTTCTTTCTACATCGGGAGTGGACATTTATAATGGTACTGGATTTATCAGAGCGTTATATACAGGCTCAGCTCATCCATATGTTTCAGCCTTGAACGTTGCAACTCAAGGAAGCATTGCTGGTGGTATTTCGTTCAGAAATAGTAGTTCACGTACAGGACTTGGAAGTGAAATGGCTAGTTTAGCTTATAGTACTAATGAAAAGAGATTTCTTTTAGAAAGTATCAATCAGCTAAGTATTTATGGAAAAAGTACTACTTTCATTACCAGCGATGGAAATATGAACATTGAAGGTAAACAAGCGGTTAGATATGATAGTGGAGATTATTTTAAAATAGTTGCCGGGTACGCTAACCAACCACCTAGCTATAGTGGTAGCATGTACCTTTATGCCCAAGAAAGCGTCAATTTAAATGCTAAAAATGGTGGAGTATATGCAGGTTCAGGTGTAGGTAGTTCAAACAGCAAGGTTAAAACAACTGGTGGAGATGTTTCATCAAGGAATGCTAAAAAGAATCTTAAGAAGTTCAACAAAGAATACGATACTGCTCTACAAATTTTAAATGATATGAACTTGTATAGCTACGACTACAAGTACAACTTATATCAAGACCCGCATCAATACGGCTTTATCATTGATGAAATAGAAAAGTTAGACAAAGAGCATAAGTTCTTTAAAATTTATAATGAAAAAGCAATTGTAAATGGCAAAGATTTAAACTTCAACTTAGAAGGTAAAAGAAGTAAAGAAAAAGTTGTTGATTTAATGAGATATGACAGTGACGCACTTGATAAATATTTGCTAACTGTGTGTAAAGCATTACTAAATAAAGTTAAAAATTTGGAAGGAGTAATAAAAAATGGATAAACCAATTATATTGAAAATTAAAGATACAGAAGAAAGTATAATCAATACAATAAACAAGTCGGAACTACCGGCTTTTTTATTGCGACCAATTGTTGAAAAGATATTCAACCAATTAGTACAAACTGAAAAAAACGAAGTTACAACTGCAATGATGCAGTTTAACGAAAGAAAGGAGAGTGTTTCAGATGGCGCAAAAAAATCTAAGCCCACGAAATAACCACGTGGGGGGGGGTTATTACAAACAAAAGAAAGAGAGGTGGCAGTTATTTAGTAACAGCACCTCTCATGAAAGGAGGGCAGGCTTAAATAAATTAACTTGCTCTTCTGATAGAGGTGGTTCTCTATGATAACATTTAAGAACAAACCAGATACTACAACGCCAATTAATGCTGAAAATTTGAACACTAATTTTAATGAATTAAAAGGAACAATAGATAATTTAAAAATGACATATAATAGTATAACAGGTTTAAATTTGAAAGCAGGAGACAGTTATCAATTGACATTGCCTAATAACACAATATTTATAGAACCATTAGTAGATAGCGCAGGTGGTGACTTTTCTGGAGGGCAATTTATTGTTCCAGGCGCAGCGTTCACTTATATTGTAAACAACGATAATGGTGGTACTTATAGTGGAATATGGATAACTTGTAACGCTGCTGGACTTGTTACAATATCAACGTATAGACATTGTGGCAGTGATGTAACAGGATTTAGAATATGGTATCTTAGTAAATAAAGAGCAAGTTAAAAGCCGAATATATGGCATTAATAGAATTTAAGGATAAACCTAATACAACTACACCGCTTAATGCAACTAATCTTAATAACAACTTTAATGAGTTAAACAGAAAGTGCAATCAATTAAAAGGTGTTGTGTTATTTAATGGAAATTTCAGAATTGGTGAAACTAAAACAATAACCAATTTACAAAATTATGATGTGTTAGAATTTTATTATTCTAGAGGGCGCGACTACGGTGGAACTTGCACTAAAGCTGAATATTCTTCTGCACATACTTCTGCTACAATTATTTACGTTGGTGGGACAAGTGGTACCTATTGGAATAAAAGAACGGCTAATATTTATTGGAGTGGGAATAATGTGGAGTTTAGAAGTATTTTAGAAGAAAACACAAGTGGCAGTAGTGTAATTACTACTACAAACAATTATGATAATTTATATAAAATAATTGGCTATAAATTATAGAGAACTTACTAATAACAAATTAAATGGCTTATGTAAAACAAGAATGGAAGAATTTACCTAATCAAACAACACCAGCAAATGCAACTAGAATGAACCATATAGAAGATGGTATAGTAAAAAATGATATTTTCAAAAATATGCTTTACATGAATTACTCAAGAGGTACTTCTACAACAATAAATGGAGTAACATTTACTATTAACGATGATGGAAGCATTAGTGCTAGTGGAACTGGAACTAAATTGGGATATTTATGGCTAATATATAATAACAACTCACTAGAACTAGATGATGATAAGACTTATACTTGGTCATTAACAACAGTTAGTGGAACATTTGTAGATGTTGCAAGAATTGTTAGTAAGGAAAATTCATCTAACTTACTTGATATCACAACTTCAGTTCCTACTAGAACATTCAAAGGTTCATATTTTCAAAGTGCAATTAACTGCTTTTTAAGAGTACAACCGAATACAGTATACAATTATACAATTAAATTACAATTAGAAGAAAGTTCTAGTGCTACAGATTATGCACCATTTGCTGGTTACATAGTAGAAAGTGGTTCGAATTCAAATGGTAATTGGATTAAATATAGTGATGGCACAATGATATGTTGGGGATATTATGAGAAAGAAAATATTGCAATTAACAGAACATTTGGTTCATTATATGAATGTCAGTCTTTCAATTTAGGAGATTTTTCACAAAATTTTGCCGAGATACCAAGAGTAACGATAACAAAATTAGGAACCGTTTGTGCTTGGATAGAAAGCTTGGATAATGTGACAAGAAGTTCTTTAGGTACTGCAAATTGGGTAAGACCAACAGCTGGGACTTATACATTAGCTTATTCCTATACGGCAATAGGACGTTGGAAGTAAATTAAAGAAAGGAGTAAATATGGAAAATTTAACTTTAGGAGAACTAGCAAAGTTCTTAACTTTTTTAGGAGGGTTAATAGGCTCTATTAAATATATAAAGAATGGCACTGTTAAAAGTATATCAAAAGTAATTGATAATAGATTAGAACCGATTAGACAAGAAATTAAAGATTTGCGAGAAAATACAACAAAAAACAACTTATCAAGTATTAAAACAGATTTAATTAACCTGATGGAATTAGCTGATAAAAAAGCTATTTCAACGGAACAAAAGCTAAGAGCGCATGAGCTTTATGATTATTATCGGCAACATGGTGGAAATAGTTATGTGCACGATAAATGGGAAAGATTAATTAAAGAAAATAAATTATAAATTATAAGGAGAGTGAATAAAAAATGAATTTTGAATTATTAAAACAGGTATTGTTAATTTCAATTGGTAGTAGTATTATTTCTACTACATTAATACAGAAAATAAAGGAAGGATACAAATTTAAGTCTAGCAAAAATATAATAATGTCATCTTTTGGAGTGTCTATGGTTATAGGTACTCTTTTTAGTTTAACGTTTACCGATTTGAATATGATTAATTCGCTATGGGTAGGATTAACAAGCTTTATTGGTGCAGATACTGTATATAAGACATTTGAAGACAAAATATTTAAATCATTTGGAGAAATTACAAAAAAGGAGAGTGATTAAGATGGAAGAAGCAAAAGAAATGGAAATTCAAACTACAGTTAATGAAGACGGTTTGAAAGAATTATTGGAAGGAAGTGAAATTGAAAATGTTTACGAAGAGAATAAGTAAGCCTACTAAAGGTAATAAATCATTTATCCGTAAAGTATCTGGCGGATGGAATAGTTGTATACCAGGCTATCCTGCAGATAAAGACTGTGATGTTCTAGCAAACTGTGTTGGATATGCGAATGGTAGATTTAATGAAATTATAACTGAATTAACAGGATTTCAAGGAAACAAGTATAATACTTTGAATTGTAATGCAGAGAGTTTTATTGAAAAAGCTAAAAAGGCTGGTTTGGAAGTTGGACAAACTCCTAAACCTGGTGCAATCGCTGTATGGGCTAAAGGAATCGTTGGAAATGCTGACGATGGAGCAGGACACGTTGCAATAGTAGAAGAAGTGCTAGATGATAATACAATCTATACGAGTGAAAGCGCTTACGGAATTAGCGCTTTTTATAATGCTAAAAGAAGTAATTCTAACGGAAGATGGGGAATAGGAAGTAAATATGCATTCAGAGGATTTATTTATAATCCAGCTGTTAAAGAAGAACCAACACCAAAACCTGAACCAAAACCAGAACCAACTCCTGTTGACGAATTTAAAGTAGGAGACAAGGTTTGCGTTAAAGGTTATGCTACTGCTGCAAGTGATGGAACAGGTAATAGAACTGCAAATTACGGTGGTAATCCTAAAGACCCTACAGATATCAGATATATCACATTAATTAATAGAGGTGCAAAAAGACCTTACCATATATCTGCAGGTAAAACTTTACACAATGCGGATAAGGGCTGGGTAACTAAAGAACAACTTACTAAAGTAGAATAAAAAAATTCTGGTTAAGAGTGAATAATTTCATTCAAAACCAGTTTTTTTATTTTCTTTAATTTATCCATTATTTCCATGAATGACTTGCAAATGTGATACAAATTGTGGTATAATGTACTTGTTAATAAAAGTAAATTTGATTATGTTATTACTATAGTTATTTATATTAATGTATACAAATGTGATACAAAATGTATTGACATTTAGTAGTATAAGTGATAATATATTAAACCAAGAAATAGTTATATTTTCTTAACTATTGATTAAAATATTAATGGACATAAAAAAGAGTGATACTTGATTTGCAATGTCAGGTGTTCACTCAGTCCTTATAACCATGTGAACACCGTTCTAGTTGATACGGTGTTCTTTTTTAATGTCCTTTCTTGTTGTTGAAAATTTCTTCTAATACTAGGAGTATTAGAAATATTAAGAACAATGTTAAATTGTTCATAATTTCCTCCTTCAATCATAGGACCTCACCTCCTTCACATCTATAAAAATTTTGAAAATTTATATATATGGACTGAGGTAGAACACCTAACAATCATGTGTCACTCTGATAAATATTATACACCAAAGCGACATAAAACTACAATATATAATTTTAAAAGTTTAATTCTAAAGATAATTAATCTTAAATATATCAACAAAATCAACTTCAGGATAAACTTCCTGAAACTTTTTTTGTGCCATTTTTTTGTATTTCATAGAGTGCTGTATTTCATTATGGTGTTCTCTGCACACTGGTAACACTAATCCGTACCTCATGGAATTATTTCTATTTCTACCACCCAACAGCTCATGTAAGTCATCTTTAGGCTTATTACAAAAGTAGCACTTGTCTAAATTATCAGTGAATATACTAAATCTATTTCTTTCAAGTTTAACACGTTTTTTACTCACTTGTTTTAAAGGCTTTTTCAGCCTGTTTGAGACACTTTTCTTGTATTTCTTGTAAATACATGATTTGCATTCCTTTAAATCAACAGCCTTATTCATTCTTTTGCAGTAAAAGAACCTATAGCCTTTCTTTTGTTTAATTTTAAAAAACTTACAATACATATTTCTTCTTCTCCTTTTGTATGTAAGTCCCTTTTGTATTTAGGTCCACCTAACTGATCTGCAAGAAGTTTTGCCATTTTAAGATCTTTTTTCTTTATATTAATAGGATATTCAAGCATCTTTTCATATTTAAACATTACTTATTACCTCCATTCATCCATGGACACATTACATTATTCCATAAGTATTCATTATACATATTAGAACTTTTTACACAAAGTGGACCATATTTCTTTTCATAAGTTTCTTTTACATTATTTAACTCATTAATAGAGTTTTTAAAAATTTTAAATACTTCTAAATCATTAGGATATATATCTAAATAAAGATTTAAATCTATTACTCTAAAAGTTAATTCTTGAATTTTTAAAAGTAAACTATCTTTTTCTCCTTTTACTAC
>OHGK01000116.1_pt1 | contig 56357 bp, 43 predicted proteins | sample 1567671 | NCBI WGS metagenome assembly OHGK01 (sample SAMEA3879577, study PRJEB24766) | human gut metagenome | biome: human-associated habitat; feature: feces | place: USA | collected 1985/1987 | reverse complement strand
CACCGAATCGCCGAGCGCGAGCACGTGCATGCGGTCGAGAGTGGCAAGGGCGTCGTCGTACTTCTTCATCTCGAAATAGCAGGCGTACTCCTTGCTGAGCGCGGAGTAGCGTATCTCCGGGTCGTAGCTGCGGCGCGAGGCGGCCTTAAGGTAAGGCAGGGCCTCGGAATAAAGTCCGTCTGAAATGAGGTTGCCGGCCTGATGCAGGCGGTTTAAGGCCAATTCATCGACGATATCGGCATTGGTCGAGTCGACCGAAGCGAGCGTTGAAAGCAGCGAATAGGCCTTGCTCGTGTTGCCCATGCGCTTGTAAACGATGTATTCCTTGTAAAGCAGGTCTTTAGTCTCGCCGCGACGACGCTTGGCCTCGGCGAGATAGTAGAGGGCGTCTTCGTCGTAACCGCGCGTGAGCGAGGTGTTGAGCATGTAGTCGAGGGCTTCCTGGCTCTTGGAGTTCTCATACACCTTGCCGTAGAGCACGTAGGGGTCGCTCATGCGGGCTTCCTCGGCAGCCTCGCTCAGCAGTCCGTTGTAAAACGAGGCGAGCGTCCCGCTGCGGTTGTAGCGCATGCGTGCCTTGACGTAGGCCATGGCCTCTTGGTAGCGGCCTTCGCCTGCGAGGATGCCGGCGCGCTTTACCACGAGGGCCGAGCTGCCCGGTATGGCCGACACTCCTCGGCCCGTCACCTGGAGCGCCTCCTCGGTGTTGCCCTGCTGCAGGAGCATGTTAGAGAGGGCGAGGTAATAGCTCTCGTTGTAGGGCGAGACCTCAATGAGGTCGTAAAGCGACTCGATAGACGCCGTGCGGTCGCCCTTCTTGCGGTCGCGTATGTATTTCTCCTCGAGGCTGGCGGCGTATTCGCGCTGCACGGTGGAGTCGTTGGGGTAAATCTGGTGCAGGCGCTTCAGCAAGCGGTCGGCCTCTACGTCGTTGCCCTGCAGGCGGAACAGGCCGATCTTCTTGCGCCAAAGGCCCTGCCAGTATGGGTTTATCTCGAGCAGCTCGTTGACGTAGCAGATGGCGCTCGAGTAGTTCTTGGTCTTCTCCTCTACGGCCACGAGCAGCTGCTTGGCGGTTACGTTCTCGGGGTTGTCGCGCACGCATACTATAAGGAAGTAGCGCGCGTTGTCGTAGTCTTCCTTATGGTAATAGTAGCGGCCGTTAAGCTCGTTGAGGTCGTTGGTCTCGGGATAATACTTCAGTCCCTCGTCTACGAAATGCTTGCCTTCCTCCCACTTGCCGCTCTTAAACAGCATGCGGGCGTTAGAGGCGTAGTAGTCGGGCGTGTGCACGTCGCTGCTGAAGAAGTTGTTGTAGGCGTAGGCGCTGGCGACGAACACGAAGAGCACTATCCACATAATGAGGCATCCCTTGTTCTTCATACGTCACCTCCTTTCATCCCTTGCGCCTGAGCAGGGCCGGCTGCGGCCGGGGCCACCTTGGCGTCGGGCGGCGGCGCGCCTGCGCCTGGGGCGGCGTATCCGGTACGGCTCATCTCGCCCCATACGGCGCGCTTGTTGAATATGTAGTTGTAATAACCCTTCAGCGAGAATATCACGGTAAGGGGGTGGTAGAGGAACGGCTCGAGCATGGCGGCGGCCAACACCCAGAGGTAAGACCGCGGGTGGCGGAACGAGCCGCCGAGGGTGTAGTCGTTGAACATCACCACCAACGACAGGATGATGCAGAACGTGTAGAGGCCGAGGAAGATGACGGCGGCCGAGGTCCAGTTGACAACGCCCGTGAACGCCTGGTAGACGAACACGGTGAAGCCGACGAACTCGATTATCGGCGCCAGCAGCTCGAATATGAGCACGTAGGGCAGCGTCACCATGCCCAGCTGCTTGTAGCGGCGGTTGAAGAGGAAGCGCTTGTGGCGCACGAAGGTCTCTATAAGCCCTCGTCCCCAGCGGGTGCGCTGTCGGTAAAGCACGCGGATGTTGGACGGCACCTCGTTCCAACAGCACACCACGGGCACCTGCACTATGCGGTACTTACGGCCGAAGTCGCAACAGTAGCCCACCATGCGGATTATCATGTCCATGTCCTCGGCGAACGAGTCGCCCGTGTATCCGCCGGCGGCTATGACCACCTTCTTGTCGAAAAGGCCGTAACCTCCCGACACGTTGGGCATGGCATTGATAGACGACCAGCCCATCTTGCCGACGAGGAACGAGCGCATGTATTCCAACGTCTGGAACAGGGCGCACGGCTTGTGGGGCGGACGCGGGTCGGCTATCTGGCCGTTCTCCACCTTACAACCGTTGGAAACGGCCATTATTCCGCTGACGGCTATCACCTCCTCGTCTTGGAGTATGGGGATGATACACTGCGAAATGGCGTCGCGCACAAGGATTCCGTCCACGTCGATGTTCACGAAGTAGGGATACGACGAGGCGTTGAGCCCGGCGTTCACGGCGTCTGCCTTGGTTCCTCCGTTCTCCTTGTCGACGACGATCAGGCGGTGGTATTCGGGGTTGGTCGACTTGAACAGGCGGCGGTAGGGCTTCGTGCGGATGTACTCTACGTAGGCGAAGGGCACCTCTACGAGCTGGAAGTTCTCGATGAGCAGCTCGAGCGTCTTGTCCTTGCTGCCGTCGTTCACGATGATGACCTCGAACTTCGGGTAGTCCTGCCCTAAAAGCGAGTTGACGTTCTCGATGATGGTGCGCTCCTCGTTGTAGGCCGGCGCTATTATCGACACGCCCGGCGTGTAGGGGCTCTTGTCGATTATCTCCTTGGTGTAAAGGCTGAGGTTGCCGCGCTTCTTGCGGAAGATGCCGAGCTCGGCAAGCCACATGAGTATGACGTATGAGACGATCAGTCCCATACTGTAAAAGAACACTACGTAGCCGTAGAAATAGAAAACGATGTCTTTTATCATACTCCGTCGTAATTTATTATGGGGCTTTCGACGTGCTGGAATAGAATCCTGTCGGCGTCGTCGGCCTTTTGTTTCAAACCCTCGAACACGGCCTTGCCCTTAGCGCCCGACATCCACAGGCAGCGCAGCGCCGTGCGGCGCGTGAAGCTGGAAGTGGACGAGTTGTAAGTGTCGCTGAAGAAGGGCACTGACCTGCCCGAACCGATGGCCAGCAGCGCGTTGAGTATCAGGCGGCGGTGGGCCTCGGTCTGCTTGTGGAACACGCGCTGCATCGACTTCTCCGACTCGGCGAAGCGGCGTATGCCCATCGACGTGAACGCTGCGGCGCGGTGGGTGAAGTTGGGCGACTCGAAATACTCCATTACGTAGCGCATCTCCTGGTCGGTGCCCCAGTAGGCAATCTCCTGCAGCATGAAGGCCACGATGCCGGGATTGGCCACCCTCTGGAGTATCGGCACGAAGAGCGGGGCGCGCAGCCCGCCCTCGTCAACCTTGCGGAATATCTCGTGCAGCTCCATCATGTCCCACATCGAGAAGTGCAGCCCGAGCTTGCTCTCCTCCTCGAAGAACACGTATGGGTCGTCCTTGCTCGTACACATATAGTACAGGCGCGAAGCCTTGCGCAGCTCGTCGTCCTTGTCGTTCACAAGGCGCGTTATCGTGCTGTTGGGCAGCTGCATGTTCGTAAGGTGCACGGTCTGTATCATCTTCAGCTTCACGGTGCGCTTGCCGTGCATCAGCTGGGCCTCCACGTAATCGGTGAAGCCCACCATGCGCATGGCGCGCTGTATGTTGGTGAGGTTGGGGTTCTGCGTGTTGGTGAAGTGGCTCGCCTCGATGAACACGTTGGCCCACTGGCGCATCTCCCAGTCCTTCCACTTGCGCTCCTTATAGTCCATGCGGCGCTTTATCTCCTCGGTGGGCAGGTTCTCAACCTCGGCGTAGCACACGCTTTTCAGCTTCTCAAGGTATTTTTCCTTGATTTCATCGAACTTTTTACGGTTGCGCCAGCGTATGTAAACGTCGACGGTCATCGCAACCGTAAGCACCATGAACGCTATGCAGCAGAAGATTATAACGCTGTAAGCCACCCTTACCACCCACGGATAACCGGCGAACAGGTGGACGAACAGGTAATAGTAATAACGGGGGATGTTCCAACCCCAAAGCTGGTAAGCCTGGGTAAGCGGCGAAAGCTCGGCACCGCCGTATATTACGGCAGTGTCCTCGGGCACCGTGTCGCCGAAAGCCACAAGGAGAAAACCCAACGCGGCTACTACGATGAGAAATATAATCCACCCACGCTTCATATTACAGTATAAAATAATTATAGCATCTCAAATAACCATTTAAAAGCACACGCCGACGCAACACTTACGAATCGGAGGCAAACGGGCGCAACACGAACCTGCCCCGACGGCCACAACCGCGCAAAACGCACGGACGGCACGGAAAAGGCGGCTACCGACTGTTAATTACAAGTTGTCAGTAACATGCTGCGGACATGTGGAATCCGCTAAATTCCAACAAGGATTTTATTCCTATTTATTATTCTCTGCCCCAAAATTAGTAAAAAAAATAAATATTTACCCTCCAAAAGAGTTAAATATAGTTAAACAACGGTAATCTATTTGTCCTGATTTTTCACGTGAAAAAATCGGACTCGAAGAAATGGGCGTTTTTTGAAAACGGGCCTCCACTCGCCCCTGCTCGCGAGCTTACGCAACGAGGCGGCACACAGGCTTCAGCCCACGCCGCAACACCTCGCCGCACCCGCATCGAGACCCGCCGCGAGGGCGGCAAGAGCCACGGAGAACACGCCCCGCGAAAGGCGGCAAACGAGCCTGCAAAAGACGGCACTTCACGCGGCAAAAGGCGGCCTTCGGCGCCGCAAGAGGCGGCAAACGGAAAACCGGGACCTAAACATTAAAAAAGGGAACCTTCCACACCAGGAAAGGCTCCCTTTTTTAATTAAACATACGCCGCTCATACAGCCATAACGTCACAACCCTGCTATCTCACCGACACTAAGGCCCGTGATCTCGGCAATATCTTCGGCCGGATAGCCTTTGGCTTTCATCTTGCGGGCGTTCTTAATCCGCTCGGCCGCCTGCCCCTGCTCACGCCCTTGCTCGCGGCCTTGTTCGAGACCTTGTTCGAGGCCTTGTTCGAGGCCTTGTTCGAGGCCTTGCGCACGCCCTTGCTCGAGGCCTTGCTCGAGACCTTTACGGAGGGCGTCGCTCACGATGGTCTTTTCCACCCTGACGGCATCCCAAAAGTCGTCGTAACCGAGAAGCTGGGCGTCATTATACGCCGACACCTCTATTTGGTTGACGGCCTTCTTTATCTCAGGGTTGGCGAGCAGCTCGCCCGGCACTTCGCGCGTCTTATCGTCGATCTCGGTAAGGTAACGCAGCCAAAGCACCTGCATTTTCTTCTCGTTGTACGTCTGCGGGGTGAACTTCGGCAGCTCAACGAAGATGAAGCGCAGGCCCTCGATAACCTTGTCGGTATGTTCCACCTGTACGATGCGGTAGTCGTGGTAATATCCCGGCAGGTCGGGCTCGAAAATGTCGTTGACAAGGCTAAGCGAATACACCGGCTGCAGGAGCTCGTACCTCACGTTGCCGTCAAGCTGGCGCACGTAGGCCTTTGAGGCGTTGAACAGTACGCGCTGCATGAACGCCGACGACCACAGCATCTGCATCTCCACGATGAACTGCCGGCCGCGGCGGTCGCGGCAGCGCACGTCTACGATGCTGTTCTTCTTCAGAGGCGTATCGGGCACCAGTTCAGGCGTAAGATACTCTATTTCCTCGATTTCATCATCGGCCGACTCGAACGGCAGCAAGGCGTTCAAGAGGCTCATTATCAGGTCGGGATGCTCGCCGAACACCTTCTTGAAGGTTAAGTCGGCCTTTGGATTCAGATATCTCATGGCATGTAGCTTTAACGTGAATTATCGTATAGATTCATGCAAATATAATAAAAAAAAGCGTGAAACTGAAAACTTAAGCCATAAAAAAGGGTTAAATCCATGCATACGAAAAAGCCCCGGCCCACGCTGTTCAGCGCGCGCCGGGGCGGCATTACCAATTGTCAGAACGTCTTTAACGCCTTGTCACTTCACTTTACTTCACTTTACTTCACTTTACTTCACTTTACTTCACATTACTTCACTTCAATCTGCTTCATGGCGTTGTCCGTCTTGTTTTCCTTCTTCGGCAGGTTGACGGTGAGCACGCCGTCGTTGACCTTAGCCTCGATCTTGTCTTTCTCCACGTCGTCAGGCAAGAGCAGCGTCTGCTCGTACTTCGAGTAAGAGAACTCGCGGCGCAGGTAGTGGCTCTTCTTGTCCTCGTCCTTCTTCTCAGCCTTGCATTCCATGCGGATGTGCAGGTTACCGTCTTTGTCGATGTTTACGTTGAAGTCTTCCTTCTTCAGACCAGGGGCGGCAAGCTCTACTACGTAGTCCTTGTCACTCTCCTTTACGTTGATGGCAGGCGCCGTAGCGTTGGGCCTGAGCATGAAGTCGTTGTCAAAGAAATCGTTAAAAACTTCGGGCATCCATGTGTTTCTGTTCAATACTGGTAACATAATCAAATCCTCCTTAATTATTAGTTCTTTGTTTATCCTGATTGCCAAATCCGGTTCCTCGTTCCCTTCCGGGAGTCGGTTCCTTCGATCGTCCCCGGTCTTTAGCCGGAGGCTTTCACCCAAGAATATGCAACCTTCGTGCCAATTACGATTTTTGCCACAATGGCGTATTTTAGTAATAATTTGTCATGAATTATTAAATAATTTAATCATTACAACATTTATTTCATGACAAATTGTCAATATTACCAGTCGATGCCTGCTCCCGTCACGTCCTGCGGCGGCAATCGAGTAGGAGGAAAACGAAGTAGTTTTCTTCCTACTTTCGTTTTCCGACCTCTCACACCACCGTACATGCCGTTCGGCATACGGCGGTTCCTTAGTGCTGGTGCAATTTGACGTATAAGTCCACAAGGCAAGGGTAGCCTTGAAGTTTCAATCGCTCCGTACTTATGGCTCGGCTTAATATCGGACTTCCTGCCGTGTTCCAGTACCCGCCACGGGTATTAGCCCATTGCCAGGCGAGCCACCTGTCGATGCCACATTTCATGAGGTTCTTGAACTTTGTGCCAACTTTCTTCCAACTCTTCCAGACATAACTGCGTATTCGGTGACGAAGCCACTTGTCCGTCTGTTCAAGAACATTACGCATATCAGCCATTTTGAAGTAGTTCATCCAACCATTGATGAATTGGTTCAGCTTGTCTTTCAGTTTTGCATACCCCCAACCACTACTTCTTGATGTCAGCTCTTTCAGTCTCGCTTTCATCTTAGTGACCGATTTCGGGTGCAATCGCAGACGGCACTTCCCGTTCATCATGTAGAAGGAGTAACCTAAGTACTTCACCATGCCCACGTATGCCACCTTTGTCTTGTCACGGTTCACCTTAAGATGAAGCCGTGATTCGATATAAGTGGAGATGCTGTCACAGACACGTTCCGCCGCACGTTTGCTTCGGCAAAGTATCATGCAGTCGTCAGCATAGCGGACGAACTTGTGCTCCCTTCGGACAAGCTCCTTGTCAAGCTCGTTAAGCATGATGTTTGCCAACAGAGGACTTAAGGGACCGCCTTGGGGAACACCTTCCACACTTTCCTCATAGCCGCATCTGACCATGACACCTGCCGTAAGGTATTTGTGGATAAGCGATATTACACGTCCGTCACGTATGGTGCGGGACAGTAGCCTTATCAGCATGGCATGGTTTACCGTGTCGAAGAAGCGTTCAAGGTCAAGGGACACGCTATATTTATAACCTTGGGTGATATATTCCTGCGCCCTCTTCAGTGCCTTGTGGCAGCTTCTATGAGGACGGAAGCCATAGCTGTTGTCGCTGAACTGACGTTCATAAATGGGACTCAATATTTGGCTGATGGCTTGTTGGATTACCCTGTCCACCACCGTCGGGATACCAAGCGGACGGGTCTTGCCGTTATCCTTCGGGATTTCTACACGGAGGACGGGATTCGGGCGGTATTTGCCCGATTTCAAGGATTCCACGAGTTCATCTTTGTGTCTTTTCAGATAGACGCTCAATTCCTCGGTTGACAATCCGTCCACTCCACAACTGCCATGGTTGCGCTTAACCTGCAGATAGGCTTGGTTAAGATTATACGGCGAGAGGATGAACTCCAGAAGGTTTCCTCGCTCAAATTGCACTTCCTTGAGGTTGTTTTCAGTCATGTCCATGAAGGTCTGCACCCCCTCATAGCTTTCGCATTCCGTGCTATCCTTTTGAGGACGGCTACCGCTTGACATCGTTATTTTCTGCATTCTTCCCTTCATGGAGTGACTTTCATTTACTGCTCAATTGACTAATGGTTCAGCCCTTCCCCGAGTTGAGTTGAAAAAAAAAAACTATCGGGTACTATGGCCTCTGCTGACTTCTCATGGCAAGCTTTACTCCGTGTTTCGGAAATGCATCCTCCACACGTCCATGAGACCTCCCATGTTAAGGACATTCTCTTTCCATCTTATACCTGCTTGATTTACTTAGGGCATTTCCGTATAGCTATCGGACTTTGATTTGTTAGGTAATCTCATCCATGCCCATTAGCCTTATATCAAGTTTCTGTACGTCAGGCCAGATGTTTGCCGCCGGCTTCCTTCAGATTCCAACTCACGTTGGACACCCTTGCCTTGGGATATACACTTCCCGCTATCGGGCGTGTTACGGACTTGCACCGATTAGAGAATGTTCGTGCTGTTTTTGGAATAAAATGTCAATGAATTAAACAGCCCGGATTTGTTATCCTAAAACCACGTCAAGTATCATCATAAGAGTGAATCCGACGGCAAAACCAATTGTGCCAATGTTAGAGTGCTCACCTTCCGACATTTCAGGTATCAATTCTTCAACAACTACATAAAGCATTGAGCCGGCGGCAAATGCCAATAAATAGGGTAGGGCGGGCGTTGTTATGGATGCAAGTACAATAACAATAAGTCCACCCAACGGTTCAACCAAACCGCTCAACGCCCCCATCGCAAACGAACGCATCTTGCTGTTACCGGCCGAACGCATGGGCATGGATATGATAGCGCCCTCGGGTATGTTTTGTATGGCTATTCCGACTGCCATAGCCGTTGCTGCTGCAGTAGAAATGTAAGTGTCTCCTTGCATCGCCCCGGCAAGTACTACGCCGACTCCCATCCCTTCAGGCAGATTATGTATCGTTACAGCCAATGTCAACATTGTCGTGCGCGACAGACGGCTACGTGGCCCTTCAGGCTTGGCGTTACCAATATGCAGGTGCGGCGTAACTCGGTCGATAAGCAAGAGGAATGCCATTCCTCCCAAAAATCCTACAACTGCAGGCATGACTTTCATCTTCCCCCAATCTTCACACATGTCCATACCTGGTATCAGAAGCGACCATACCGATGCCGCTACCATCACACCCGAAGCAAAACCAAGCAATGACTTTTGAACATGATCGGACATTTTTTCTTTCATAAAGAAAACAAAAGCCGAACCTAAAATTGTTCCAAGTAATGGAATTAACAAAGCTATGTACATAATATCATACTGTTTTTATAATTCTAACCATATTTATGTTTACCAGGCAAAGCCCTAATCATAGTTAACCGCGGCAAAGATACGTAATATTCCCCGATGAAACAATACTTAAAAGATGTTAGCTCTATAAATAATAGATTACAAACTATAACTTTTGCAGGACAAAAGATGAGTTTTATTAAATGCCGTGTTTTACTTTCTAAAATGCCACCTTTTACGCACTAAAAGATAACCTTTTACAGGCTAAAACATAACCTATTACAACAAGCCGGCTTCGCAATCAAAATTTTGTTTAAGATGCACCTTATTATTATATATTGTCGGTTTCTACTTTCGGTTTCTACTTTTTTTATTTAAATCGCTTTTTCGTTCATCCTTTTTTGCTTTCTCGGTATAAATGATTACTTTTGCAGGGTTTAATAAGAAAAACAAATAAGGAAATAGACAATGAGAAGCAGGACAACAACATGGTTTGAGTGCAAAATACGTTATGAAAAGACAATGGAAGACGGCACTCAGAAAAAGGTAACTGAAACTTACACTGTGGACGCTTTGAGCTTTACCGAAGCAGAAGCAAGTATAATGGAGGAAATGTCTTCATATATTAGCAGCGAATTTGAAGTGCGCGATATAAAGAAAGCTGCTTACGGCGAAATATTCTTCAGCGATTCACCTTCAGCCGACCGTTGGTATAAAACCAAGTTGCAGTTCATAACAATAGACGAAAAGACGGAAAAAGAAAAGCGCTCAAACGTTAATTATCTCGTACATGCCGGTTCTTTGCCGCAAGCAGTTAAAAGTATTGACGAAGTAATGGGTAGCACGATGATTGACTACGTAATAGCCAGTGTGGCTGAAACCCAGATTATGGATGTGTTTGAACACAACAAACCGGCAACTAAGACTCAAGAAGTTGACGACAAGCCCGAATACGAGCAAGACGGTAACGGAGAGGAGGCAAAATGATGTTGAATGCAGAAGTTGCCGCTAACCTGCGTGCCGTGAAAGAGGGGCTGCCCAATGGAGTCCGCCTTGTGGCTGTCAGCAAGTTTCATCCCGCCGAACATATTGAAGCAGCATACGCCGCAGGGCAAAGACTCTTCGGTGAGAGCCATGAGCAGGAACTCTCGAAGAAATATGATATACTGCCTAAGGATATCGAATGGCATTTCATAGGACACCTACAAACCAACAAGGTGAAGTATATTGCACCTTATATTTCGATGATTGACGCTGTCGACTCGATGAAATTGCTTAAAGAGATAAACAAGCAGGCTGCTAAAAACAACCGTGTCATCAAAGTGTTGCTCGAATTGCATGTGGCAGACGAGGCTACAAAATATGGATTCACGTTCGATGCCTGCAGGCAGATGCTTGACGAAGGCGAATGGCGCCAACTTGAAAACATTGAAATATGCGGACTCATGGCAATGGCGACCAATACTTCAGACGAAGACCAAATCAGACGTGAATTCAATTCGGCTGCAAGCTTTTTCGACGAAGTTAAGACCAAGTATTTTGCCGAATCGTCTTACTTCTGCGAACGCTCATGGGGTATGAGCGGAGATTACAAGATTGCCGTAGGATGTGGCAGCACTATGGTGCGTGTGGGTACTGCTATATTCGGTGAAAGGGAATACTGAGAACAAGCTTCACATTGTACCCGGCGAAAGTATCTAAAGTTACAGACACTTCTTTATTTTTGAAACAAGTCATATGGGGAAAATAACGGAAACAGTACTTTCACAGTATGGTCAAAGATTGGCAATAACTGTCATGGCTTGTACATTATGGTTTATCGCCAATGCACAAAAACGTGAAAGGTATGAGTTTTACAAAGATTTCCCCGTCTATGCTGACAGTTTGCTTGCACAACTGGATTATCCTCTGGCATGGGGTAATTGTGGCCTGAATAATTTTGACGAGTGGAAAACTTTGGCAAAAGAAAAGGTTAAGGAGTGCATGATGGCTCCACCACCTCCTGCAAGCAACTATGATGTCAAGATAATAGGAGAAGAAAAACGCAAAGGATATACTGCCCGGAAAATAGAATTCAATCTGTCCGGATTTTACAGGGTGAGGGCTTATATGCTGATTCCCGATGGCAAAGGCCCTTTCCCCTCAGTAAACCTGTTACATGACCACGGCGCACATTTATACATCGGCAAAGAGAAAATGATCAGACCGTTTGCAGACGATTCATTAGTCATTGCAGATGCAGACAAATGGGTTGCAGACTTATACGGCGGACAATATCTTGGTGATTATCTTGCAAGTAATGGATACTTGGTATTTTCTACTGATGCGCCGTTATGGGGAGAACGTGGACGCAAAGAAGGAGTCGACCGCAAGAAATACGACATAATTGCAGGCAATATGATGATGTACGGACGCAACTTATGTGCGTTTATGACATACGATGACATTGCTGCAACAGATTTTATGGCTACATTGCCTGAGGTTGACACTTGCAGAATCGGTTGCGTCGGATTTTCAATGGGTGCATATAGGGCTTGGATGTTGTCGGCATTGTCTGACAAGATAAAGGCTTGTGCTGCCGCTTGTTGGATGACCACAACAGACGTACAAATGACATGGAAATACGGACGCAAAGAGTCTGGAGGCTTTGCAAATTGCATACCGGCTCTTCGGCAATATCTTGACTATCCCCACATTGCAGGAATTGCGTGTCCGAAACCTACACTGTTCATCAATGGGACAAAAGATAAACTTTTTATGACACCTGGAGTCGAAAAGGCTTTCAAGATAATGCGTGACATATGGAAAAGCCAAAATGCCGGTGATTGTCTTTATACTGAACTATGGCCTATAACCCACTCGTGCGGAGTAAAAGTACAAAATAGAATTTTGGAGTTTCTCAACAAGCATCTTTCCCAGGCAAATAAATAATGAATAAGAAATATTACTAATTGAATTATTCATGAATAAACTTGCCGACCACATCTTAACCAACTTTTTGTAAATTAACAATAATATGACTTACGAATATCAACTGCGTTTGTTGCCGCAATTTGCGGCAAACGAGGCTACAATTAAGGAATCTGTTTCTCGGGAAAAGGGTATTGATATGCGTACAATAACCCACGTCAGGGTGTTGAAACGCAGCATAGACGCACGCCAGCGTAGGATATTCGTCAACCTAAAAGTCAGGGTTTATGTCAATGAAGAACCTACTGATGAAGAATACGAAACCACGGAGTACCATGATGTGTCGTCATCAGAACAAGTCATTGTTGTTGGTGCAGGACCTGGAGGACTGTTTGCGGCATTACGTCTTATAGAACTCGGATTGCGACCTGTTGTAATCGAACGAGGAAAAAATGTCCGCGACCGGAAAAAGGATATAGCCTTGATAACAAAAACGCATAAGGTTGATCCTGAAAGTAATTATTGCTTCGGAGAGGGTGGTGCAGGTGCATATTCAGACGGGAAGCTATACACACGTAGTAAAAAACGTGGAAACACGCGCAAAATATTGAATATCTTTTGCCAACACGGTGCATCGACAGCAATACTTGCCGATGCACATCCGCACATTGGTACTGACAAGTTGCCACGTGTGATAGAAAACATGCGCAACACAATAATAAAATGTGGCGGTGAAGTTCGTTTCCAAACAAAAATGACAAGTCTCATAATGGAAGGCGAGGTTGTAAAAGGAATTGTGGCTAATGATTTACAGACTGGCAATGAGATGGAAATCATGGGTCCTGTAATACTTGCCACAGGCCACTCAGCGCGCGACATTTACAGATACCTTGACAATAACAACATAGAGATTGAACCTAAGGCGTTGGCTGTTGGCGTGCGTTTGGAACATCCATCTGAAGTCATCGATAAAATTCAATACCATAGCAGTAACGGGCGAGGGCGGTGGCTACCTGCTGCTGAATACAGTTTTGTAACACAAGTTAACGGACGTGGGGTATATTCATTCTGCATGTGCCCCGGCGGATTTGTCATACCTGCCGCAACAGGTCCAGGGCAGATTGTCGTTAACGGAATGAGTCCAAGCAACCGAGGTTCGCGTTGGTCAAACAGCGGAATGGTTGTGGAAATCCATCCCGAAGATATTTGTAATGATAGTATGGATGCTCTGTGCATGATGCGTTTTCAAGAAGAATTAGAACATACATGTTGGCAACAAGGCAACATGCGTCAGACTGCACCGGCACAACGCATGGTTGACTTTACCCGTTCACGACTCAGTTATGATTTACCAGATACGTCGTACGCGCCAGGACTAATATCCAGTCCGTTACATTTCTGGCTTCCGGACATAGTCGGGAAACGGCTTCAAACGGCATTCGAGACCTTCGGAAAAATCAGTCACGGCTTCTTGACAAACGAGGCTGTGTTAATTGCAGCGGAAACAAGGACATCGTCTCCCGTAAGAATACTCCGCGATACGTTAACATTGCAACATGTCCGTCTTAAAGGATTATTCCCGTGTGGAGAAGGTGCTGGTTATGCCGGCGGCATAGTTTCGGCTGGTGTTGATGGCGAACGATGCGCCGAAGCTGTCAAGAATTACATTAAATCAGGTGGATTTGTAATAAGCTGAACCCTGTTTTTTACGCACAAATACCGCCATGCAAATTATTGAAAATCAATAATTTGCATGGCGGTATCAAGTTTCCCTAATAACATTAGTTACGTTAAATTCAACTTTGCTTTAAGATATTCGCCCGTTACGCTGTCTTTACATTCAACAATATCTTCAGGTGTCCCGGTAAATATAAGCTTTCCACCCTTGTCACCTCCATCAGGACCAAGGTCGATTATATAGTCGGCACATTTTGCTACATCCAAATTATGCTCAATCACTATAACAGAATGTCCGTGAGTAATTAAGGCGTCGAATGCTTTCAGCAGTTTTCTAATATCATGGAAATGTAATCCTGTAGTAGGTTCATCAAAGATGAATAGGGTAGGCTCACACTTTTCTTGGCTGATAAAATAAGCCAGTTTAACACGCTGGTTCTCACCTCCAGACAATGTTGAAGAACTTTGTCCAAGCTTAATATATCCCAAGCCAACATCATCTAAAGGCTTAAGCTTGCGCACAATATTATCCTGACCATATTGACAAAAGAAATCAATTGCTTCTTTAACCGTCATCTCCAACACGTCATAAATATTCTTACCATTGAACATCACGTCAAGAATGTCATGCTTGAATCTTTTACCATGGCAAGCATCACACTCCAATTCAAGGTCTGCCATGAACTGCATTTCAACAGTTAACACGCCTGTACCTTTACAAGTTTCACAACGCCCACCATCTGCATTAAAAGAGAAATATTGTGCAGTAAATCCCATCTGCTGGGCCAATGGCTGTTCTGCGAATAGTTGCCTTATTTCATCAAAAGCTTTGACATATGTTACAGGATTTGAACGTGAACTTTTACCAATAGGATTTTGGTTCACCATCTCCACATGTCTTACATCTTTCCAATCACCTTCCAAACCGCCGAATTCACCTGGAATTTCAGCAACTTCATCAAGCTTTCTCTTCAATGCAGGATAAAGGATGCCTCTAATCAATGAAGACTTGCCAGAACCGCTAACACCTGTAACAACAGTCAATACATTTAAAGGTATCTTGACGTCAAACCCCTTAAGGTTATTCATCATCGCGCTTTTTATAATTATCCCTTTGTTCCATGCCCTGCGCACAGTCGGCACTGGTATTTCTTCAACATTTAAGATATACTTTAAAGTATGACTCTTGTTAAATGTGTCCAAGTCGGCTTTCCTTAATTCGGACGGTACTCCTGCATACACAACTTCACCACCATTCCGACCAGCGTCAGGGCCCATATCAATAAGATAATCAGCTGCGTTAATTATATCTTCATCGTGTTCAACGACAATGACAGTATTACCTAATGATTGTAATTCTTTCAATACATGTATGAGCCGGAAAGTATCTCTGCTGTGAAGACCTATACTCGGTTCGTCCAATATGTATAATGATCCTACAAGACTGCTTCCTAATGCAGTTGTAAGGTTAATCCTCTGGCTTTCTCCACCACTCAAACTGTTGGAAGGACGATTTAGAGTAAGATAATCCAGACCTACTTCAGACAAAAAACGCAGACGGTTATTTATTTCGGTAAGAAGACGCTTACTAATTTCAGCATCCTGAGGTTCAAGTTCTAAGTTTTCAAACCATTGTTTCAAATTCTTTATAGGCATTTCGACCAAATTACTTATGCTTTTGCCGTTTATCTTCACATAGTTGGTCTCTTTCTTCAGTCTTGTGCCCTTACATTCAGGGCACACTGTCTTACCGCGGTATCGGCTCAACATTACGCGGTATTGTATTTTATACTGATTTTCTTTCAACATATTGAAAAAAGAATCAATACAAACCTTATCCTTAATATCAAAATTTGCCTGGCAAGGCAATCCGTGCCAAAGCCATTCCTTATGCGTTGCCGAGAGTTTAAAATACGGTTCAAATAATGGGAATCCGTCTTTTGCGGCATGCATACAGAATTCTTCCTTCCATTTTTCCATTTTCTCGCCATGCCAACATTGTACGCAGCCGTCGTACACGCTTAAAGCCGGATTTGGAATTACAAGTTTTTCGTCAATGCCAATCACATTACCAAAACCTTCACATACAGGACACGCACCGATAGGGGAGTTGAACGAAAACATATTGTCATTCGGCTCTTCAAAACGTATCCCGTCCACCTCAAACTTGTCTGAAAAATCATATTTAATGCCTGAAGGAACAAACACAATCCTGCATGAACCGTTACCTTCATAAAATGCTGTCTCAACAGAATCGATAATTCGCGAAACTGTATCTGATTTTTCATCTACCGAAAGTCTATCAATCAGAATGAAAACATCTTCAGGATTAACATTATCTGTATTATCAAGAACATCTTCAATCTTTGCGAACTCTCCATTATGATAAATACGGGAGAATCCCTGCTGAAGATAAATCTGCAATTGTCTCTCAAACGTATTTTCTGCTCTTATTACCAATCGCGACAAGATTACGAACTTTGTACCTGGCGAATAAGAAAAGATGCACTTCAGAATGTCTTCATAAGTATGTCTTTTTACTTCAACACCGCTTACAGGTGAATAAGTGCGGCCGATTCTCGCATAAAGCATGCGCAGGTAATCATAAATCTCGGTGCTTGTTCCGACTGTTGAGCGGGGATTCCTAGTATTAACCTTTTGCTCGACGGCTATTGCGGGAGGCAAACCTTTGATATAATCAAAATCCGGTTTACGCATACGCCCCAGGAATTGGCGGGCATAAGCAGACAAACTTTCAACATATCGTCTTTGCCCTTCAGCATATAATGTATCAAATGCCAACGATGATTTTCCAGAACCTGATACACCTGTAATCACAATGAATTTATTGTAAGGAATATTCAGAGTTACGTTTTTTAAATTATTTACCCTTACATTCCTGAGTTCTATATAGTCGTTCATTAAACTGTTTTTACTTTATACACTTAATTAGCTTTCGCTCTATTTATCATAATGGCGGTTAGTTTGCAGAGTCGTATATATCCCATAAGCTGGAGATTTACCTTACTCTAAGATAATCTCCAACTTTAATTGAGTAATCAGGTCCCAATTTATTCATCTTATAAAGACTTGAAAGTCGTATTCCATAATTTTGAGCAATAGAATACATGCTTTCACCTTCCTTCACACGATGTGGCCTGTTCCTATATACTTTGTCAGCCTTTTTCTGTTTCTTTTTCAAATATATTATTTCACCAGGCTCAAGCCTGTCATTCTTATCGCGCTCATTGTATTGGGCAAGCTTTTTATACGATATGCCAACTTCATCAGCAATTGACCTGAAAGTATCTCCCTCACGCACTTTTACATAATAATTCTTGTTGTATATGTGTATTGGATGCAGACTGTTGACATGCGTCTTCACGGACGAACGTTGAACCATGAACTTGTCATAATTCTTTGCATTATCGTACCTGTACAATTTGTACAATTCAATAATGTTTATAAGCTGTTTTGCATATGTGGGACTTGTCGCATACCCACAACGCTTCAACCCTTTTGCCCAACCTTTATAGTCGGTTCTCTTTAAATTAAACAAACTTCTATATCGTGGCTGGCGTGCTAAAAACTTGCTATGGTCTTCGTAACTCTCAAACACGTCACGGTATTCCCTAAAACACTCCTGCTTTTCGTCATCGTCATGATATGTCGTGGAACCTAGCCAATCATGGCATTTGATTCCAAAATGATTATTGCTTTCACGGGCCAGCCTGCTTTTGCCAGCACCACTTTCAAGAAGGCCCTGAGCCAATGTAATGCTTGCCGGAATATTATACTTCAGCATCTCGGCTATAGCCAAATCTTTATATTGGTCAATATAAGTTTGATAGGCAGAATTCCATTTAATTTGTGCATTAAGCGATAGACTTAATAAAAAAACTACACCTATTATTAAATACCTTCTCATATTTGTAAATTCAATATTATGCAAAAGTAAAGTAAATCTGCATGTTCACAAAATTTTAGTTGATAAAATTCTATAATCTCAACTGCAATTACTATTTTTGCAATAAAAACTTGAATTATGGAAATAGGTATAAAGAACGTTATTGAAATAAAAGTAACAAAAGAAAACACTGCAGCCGCGCTTGGCAGCGGCACACTCTCTGTATTTGCAACGCCCGCCATGATAGCCTTAATTGAGCAAACTGCATGGAAAAGCGTTGAACCGTACTTGGATGAAGGACAAGGAACAGTAGGTACCAAGCTCGACATCAGCCATTTGTCTCCCACCCCGGTTGGGATGACAGTAAAGTGCGAAACCGAATTGACAGGCATTGATGGAAGATGCTTGAGATTTGAAGCGAACGTATATGATGAAACCGGACTTATAGGTAAAGGTGTTCATGAACGTTTCATTATCTCATCAGACAAATTCCAAATAAAAGCCGACAGTAAGTTAATAAGCCGTGATTAGTAAGATATAACAGGAAACGGCATTTGCCGTTTTACAAGATTATAAATTACGACCAATCTTCTTTTAAAAGTAATGAAAGCATACACGTATGTTGAGCCTGGCAAGTTTGCAATAACGGAAAAAAGCAAACCACAACTTTTAGACGATAAAGACGCCATTGTGCGTGTAACACTGTGTAGCATCTGCACTAGCGACATCCACATAAAACACGGCTGTGTACCTAAAGCTGTGTCCGGAATTACCGTCGGGCACGAGATGGTCGGCATCGTCGAGCAAGTCGGCAAAGCCGTCACAAAAGTAAAACCCAACGACCGTGTGACAATAAACGTTGAAACATTCTGCGGAGAATGTTTTTTCTGCAAACGCGGTTATGTAAACAACTGTACGTCGGATAATGGCGGATGGGCATTGGGATGCCGTATTGATGGCGGACAAACAGAGTATGTACGCGTGCCCTACGCCGACCAGGGACTCAACATAATACCTGACACAGTCACCGACGAACAAGCACTATTTGTCGGCGACTTGCTTTCAACCGGCTTTTGGGCGGCACGTATATCGGAAATAACCGATCAGGATACTGTTTTAATAATAGGAGCCGGCCCTACCGGCATTTGCACCCTGCTATGTGTCATGCTGAAAAAGCCCAAACGGATTATAGTTTGCGAAAAATCTCCGGAACGTATGAATTTCATTCGTGAACATTATCCCGAAGTCCTTGTAACAACACCAGAAGAATGCCTTGATTTCACAATCAAACATAGTGACAACGGCGGTGCTGATGTTGTCATTGAGGTTGCCGGCACGGATGAAACATTCCGCATGGCATGGCAATGCGCACGCCCGAATGCGATTGTTACCATTGTCGCAATGTATGACAAGCCACAGATTCTTCCCCTGCCCGACATGTACGGAAAGAATCTGATATTCAAGACAGGTGGTGTCGACGGTTGTTATTGTGATGAAATACTTGGTCTTATTGAAAAACAAGAAATTGACACCACTAAATTAATAACCCATCGGTTCAACTTCGACGAAATAGAAACAGCATATCGCATATTCGAAAACAAATTAGACGGGGTAATTAAGGTTGCCGTAAAAATTTAATATAGTATAGAATATACTATTCCGGCTAATACGAGTAAAAAACAATAGGTTACCTTTTGTGACATAAAAGGTAACCTATTGGCGTGTAAAAGGATACCTTTCAGACGATAAAAGGTATCCTTTTACAAAACGGGAATTCAGAGATGACGAGCCATATAGTACAAAACTGCAATATTAATTAGTAACAATCTGGCAATCAAAGGAATACGCCGCATCTACGTATACAAACATACAAGAAGGACATCCGCCTACCTATACCCTATTGGAATCCGTGCTACTGCCAATCATTTATATCTGCAACAGCCTCAATCTTATTCTCAATATCGTCAGGAAGAGCAGAAAAGAAGTCGATACCGGTAATCCGCTCAACATCGTCAACCGAGTTTACATAATCACCTTTAGGGCGGTTGCCTTCAATATTTTTATAAATGAAACCTATCGCTTTAGGCTCTTTTCCCTCGCGCAGCACAACTTTAAAGAAGGCTTCAGGCACAACAACCTTGTTCTTTCCTATTGTCTTATGCTTGCCTTTATATAAAATAGGGCCGCAAACAACATACACCCCTCCGTACTTTGAGGCCCAATTGCGGCATGCCATCTCCATTTCATTCCAGTCGCCACGATTGAGGTTGCCGTTCTGTGGACACATATTTGAAAAAAGGAATGATTCTTCCATCGCCTTTTTACTAAACTTATTATCTGCAGCCGGACACATGTGGCCCCGGTCGTAGCCGGAGCCGTAATAATCAGAATCTTCCGCCCGCGGAGAAGGAACATCAATGTCAGCCTCGAAATCAACACCGGCACGCTTTGCCGGACCTGTTGTCCGTTCTGGCGTAAGATACCACGACACCCAATTAGGCAGCTTGGTGTCTTTGTTGTAAGAAACAGTATAGCCAGTACGTACTAATATCTGCTCTGCCAAACCATCGGGAGACTTCTGTTTTAACAGGCTTTCGTCCGATGTCGCACTTTCTTCATTTGTATCGGTAAGATTGCCAGTTCCCCGCATGTCTCTTGATTCTGCAACCCACTCTTTGCCAATCTCATTTACAATATTATTATTGTTTCCGGCTATATCAAACATGTACAAGACAGCAGCCGCACATACACCAACGATAGAATAAATCTTAATCTTTTTCATTTCAATGGATAAATATTTGTTCTGTATAATGAAGATGAATCAGTATTTACACTTAAATGTTTGATTTTCATCATGTTAAGATTTTGGTTCATGATGTCAACCAGCTAACCGTAAACATCATTCCCGATTTTCAACCATAAAATTACAAATAATATTTTGTACATACAATTTTTCGGACACATTCTTATGTTTGTAACTTTTCGGCAATAAATATAAAACAAATGACACTCCCCTGCCCCGTTTTATTCTAAAGATAAAAACAGAATAACGACACCATTTGTTTTAAATTGCATAAACCTGAATAAATAAATTGCAGCTTTATCATGCAGACAATCCTGATTTTCATTTTTATTCAGTATCTTTGCACAACATAACGTACAGACGTTTAAGACACGGGATAATTTTTTATAACTTAAATCCACTACAGCAACAAACATAAAGTAACGACATACAGAATCAATGAACCCTTGTTTTTACATAAAGATGATTGTTGTTTGATAGAAATACGACTTGACAATGGAAATAAAGAAATCTGAATACGTAATAAGCAGTCCTACATGGACACAATGCCCCAAAGATGTTAAACCAGAATATGCATTTATCGGCAGGAGCAACGTTGGTAAATCCAGCTTGATAAACATGCTTTGCAATCATAAGAATCTGGCCAAAACCTCGGCTACACCAGGCAAGACCCTGCTGATAAACCATTTTATAATAAACAATGAATGGTATTTGGTTGATTTGCCTGGTTACGGCTTTGCCAAACGATCCAAATCCGTACAACAAAAGTTGGAGCAAATGATTACGTCTTACATCCTCCAACGCGAACAACTCGTCAACGTATTCGTATTAATTGACATACGACACGGTTTCCTTAAAACAGACCGTGAGTTCATTGACTGGCTCGGACAAAGCGGGATACCATTCTCAATAGTATTCACAAAAGCAGACAAACTCGGAACACAAAAAGCAAAACAGTCAGTCGGAACTTACATGGAAAGTCTGAAAGACACATGGGAGGATTTACCGCCTTATTTCATAACAAGCAGCAACAGTAAGACCGGTAGAACAGAACTGCTCGACTATATCGGCAATATAAACTCAACATTAAACAAAAACGCATAATTGATTTATGGCCAGTCAGATACCATATTTGGACGTACAAAATCTCACAAAATCATTTGGTGCCCAGGTCTTGTTTGAAAATATCTCGTTCAGTGTTGCCGAGGGACAAAAGGTAGGCTTGATAGCTCGCAACGGAACCGGCAAGTCAACCTTGTTGTCAATACTGTCGGGTTCAGAGGGATATGATTCTGGCAGCATCATTTTTCGCAACGACTTACGTGTCGGATATTTAGAGCAATCACCAAAATTCAATCCAAATGACACAGTCCTTGACGCATGTTTCAACCATGCAGGAAACGAGGAAAAGATTCTCAAGGCCAAACAGATACTGACACAGCTGAAAATAAAGGATCTGAACCAAACGGTAGGAACACTTAGCGGCGGACAGCAGAAACGCGTGGCACTGGCAAATGTCCTTATAACCGACCCAGACATGTTCATACTCGACGAACCAACCAACCACTTGGATCTGGACATGATAGAGTGGCTTGAAAGTTTCCTTTCAAGAGGCAACAAAACGCTGCTAATGGTAACCCATGACAGGTTTTTCCTTGACAGGGTATGTTCGGTAATATTAGAGCTTGACAATAAGAATATATATACTTACAAGGGAAATTTCAGTTACTATCTTGAAAAGCATCAGGAACGTATTGACAACACAAGGGCCGAAATTGCACGTGCAAACAACTTGTACCGCAAGGAACTTGACTGGATGCGGCGCATGCCACAAGCCAGAGGGCACAAGGCCAGATACCGTGAGGATGCATTCTATGAGCTGGAAAAAATTGCGCACCAACGCATAGAAGAACGACAGGTAAGACTGAAGTCGAAAAACATTTACATCGGCAGCAAAATATTTGAATGTCAGTATATCTCTAAACAATGGTCGCCCGATCAAGTCATATTGAACGATTTTTATTACAACTTCGCAAGGTATGAGAAAATGGGCATTGTCGGAAACAATGGCACGGGTAAATCAACGTTCATAAAGATGCTTTTGGGACTTGAGAAACCTGATTCGGGACGCTTTGATATAGGTACTACTGTGAAATTCGGATACTTTTCACAAGAAGGCTTGGTCTTTGACGAGCAAAAAAAGGTCATCGACGTGATAACAGACGTGGCTGAATATATAGACATGGGCGGAGGAAAGCACTTGTCGGCATCGCAATTTCTACAATACTTCATGTTCACACCCGAGCAGCAACACAATTATGTATATAAATTAAGCGGTGGTGAAAAACGCAAACTCTATTTATGCACGGTGTTGATGAATAATCCCAACTTTCTTGTATTGGATGAGCCGACAAATGATCTCGACATCCAAACATTGCAAATATTCGAGGAATATCTTATTGATTTTCCTGGTTGTGTCATCATTGTAAGCCACGACAGATATTTCATGGACAAGGTTGTCGACCATTTACTCGTATTCAAAGGGAACGGTATCGTAAAAGATTTTCCGGGCAACTATACCCAATACAGGGAATGGAGTTCACTGAAAAGCAAAGAGGACGTTGACAAGCCGCAAAAGGAACATCGCCAGAATGTAAGACAAAGGACCGAACAACGTCAGAGAATGACGTACAAAGAACGCATGGAATTTGCTCAATTGGAAAAAGAAATCGCATCTTTGGAAGCAGAGCAGAAACAGCTTGAAGAACAATTATGCAGTGGTACATTATCTGTTGATGAATTGACAGAAAAGAGCAAACGTTTGCCACAGCTTAAGGAAGAACTCGATGCTAAAGAACTCAGATGGCTTGAACTGTCTGAGATAGAGCAATAATCATTAAAAATAATTAAAATCAGGAATAACAAATGTTCAGTTCAGCCTTATTTTCAATATAATTTATTAATTTTGCACATCAATTTTAAAAAATCAATCTCCGTTTCCGTTCGCGAAACAACTTCAAACATTAAATCTCCATTTACATTATATTTATGTATAGCAAAGACGAATTATTATCTAAAAATATCGCCGAACTTGAAGAAATTGCCGAACAAATCGGCATCAAAGTCAAGTCCGATGATAGCCAGGAGGATATTATCTACTCAATTCTTGATAAACAAGCTGAAGTAGAAGGAAATAAGAATCCTTTAGGAACCAAAAGACGCCGTGTCAGGATTGTAAAGAAAGACACAGACAGAGTGTATTCTGTAAATGGCAAAGAGGGTGAAAACTTTGATCTAAAAAAGAACAAGATTCCAGTTGAAGCACCTTCGCTTTTCAATGATATACCATCAAGTACCCCTGCAAAGGCAAAAAGTACACGTTCGAAAGCTAAAGCTAAAACTGACGTGCAAACTGACGAAGAATTGCAGGCCGTAAATGAAATACAAGAGGCGGAAACCAATTTACAGGAAAAAAACAATGTAATACCAATCGAGGCCAATGAAGAAAACAATACAATAAACACTTCAGAAGAGCCTGCAAACACAATCGAATTGCCTCCATTCATTCAAGAAGAACAACAGCAGACTTCTACAGAAAGCAACGAATTGCCAATAGTACCAGAAGCTGAATATACAACAGAAAAGCACGTCGACGACTCAAATAACCAATCTGATCTGATTGCACAGTTACAAGCAAAAGTCAATGCACATAATGAAATTGCAAATGAAAAGCGTGAGGCTATTGAATCGGGAATTTGGGAAGGCGACCCTGGAGATGGCACAGATTTCATAACCGTAGTCGACCTGCCTATTGAAGACCAATTGGCTGTACCAAATTTCGACATGTTCGATAATCCTACAACTCCTATGGATATGAACAGCGTCGCATATGTTCCGCACATGGAACAAGACATTTCACCGGCATTTGATTTTGAGAATATCATAACTGCAAACGGTGTTCTTGAAATAATGCCAGACGGATATGGCTTTCTAAGGTCTAGCGATTACAACTATCTTTCTTCACCTGACGACATTTATGTTTCGATAACTCAAATCAAACGCTACGGGCTTAAGACTGGCGACGTTTTAGAGTGCCACGTCCGTCCGCCTCATGACGGTGAAAAATATTTTCCTTTAACCAGTATTGACAAAATAAACGGACGCGACCCGGCTGAAGTCCGTGACCGCATACCGTTCGATCACCTCACTCCACTTTTCCCTGATGAGAAATTCACACTGTGTGGAGATCCGTCTACGACAAACTTAAGCACAAGAATTGTTGACTTGTTCTCACCAATAGGAAAAGGTCAACGTGCACTTATAGTCGCTCAACCCAAAACAGGTAAGACAATCCTAATGAAGGATATAGCCAATGCTATAGCTGCCAATCACCCTGAAGCATACTTGATGATGCTGCTTATCGACGAACGTCCGGAGGAGGTAACCGACATGGCACGTACCGTAAATGCAGAAGTCATCGCATCAACCTTCGACGAACCGGCAGAACGCCACGTCAAAATTGCGGGCATTGTTCTTGAAAAGGCAAAACGCATGGTTGAATGCGGTCATGACGTCGTGATTTTCCTTGACTCAATAACACGTCTCGCACGTGCATACAACACAGTTTCACCTGCCAGCGGAAAAGTTCTTACCGGTGGTGTTGATGCAAACGCATTACAGAAACCCAAACGCTTTTTCGGTGCCGCACGAAACATTGAAGGCGGTGGCTCGTTAACTATTGTTGCAACAGCATTGATCGATACAGGCAGCAAAATGGACGAAGTTATATTCGAAGAATTCAAGGGAACGGGTAACATGGAGCTCCAACTTGACCGTAACCTCAGCAACAAGAGAATATTCCCTGCCGTCAATCTCGTTGCTTCAAGTACTCGTCGTGACGACTTACTGCAAGACAAACTTACACTTGACCGCATGTGGGTATTGCGCAAATTCATTGCGGACATGAACCCGATTGAAGCGATGAACACAATCCACGACAGGATTATCCACACACGTAATAATGAAGAGTTCCTTGCAACAATGAACTCATAATTACCACAATACAAGCATGCAAAAAAACGGAAGCATAAAAAAGCTTCCGTTTTTTGTATAATGTTTTAGGGGAATATATACCTTTCACTCTTTATAAATTACCTTTTGATGTATAAAATATTACCACTTAAAGGGTAAAAGGTTATCTTTCATAAAGCACTCTATGCTACGATAAACTCCCAGTATCGTTTTTTATATAATCAACTATCCATTCGCCAACTTCCTTGGTCCCGTAAAAAGCTCCACCATCTACCTGTATTTCAGGTGTTCTAATGTTCGCAGCTAGAGAGCAATCCACCGCTTTACGTACAACAGCGCCCTCCTCTTTCAAGTCTAAATACTCAAACAACATTGCAACTGAGAGGATCTGGGCGAGAGGATTGGCAATATTTTTCCCTGCAGCTTGCGGCCAAGAACCATGAACGGGCTCAAACACAGGAGTTCCGTCACCAATAGAAGCTGAAGGCAACAACCCCATACTGCCAGAGATACAACTACCTTCATCCGTAAGAATATCGCCAAAAGTATTCTCGGTTACAATAACGTCAAAAAATGTAGGCTCTACCAACATGCGCATCGAAGCATTGTCTACAAACATGAAGTCAGTCCTGACATCAGGATATTCTCCTTCAATCTCTTTAGTGATTTGACGCCATAAACGACTTGATGCCAATATGTTAGCCTTGTCAACCATTGTCAAATGGCCTTTGCGCCTACTAGCGTAGCGGTAAGCTACACGCAATATTCGTTCTATTTCAGGACGAGTATAATAATTTGTATCGTATGCCTTGTCATTATCTTGGTATTTCTCACCGAAATACATACCTCCTGTAAGCTCGCGTATGCAAATGAAATCAGCATTTTCTATAATACTGTCTTTTAGAGGGGATTTGTGCAACAGGCATTTAAATGTCTGTACAGGTCTGATGTTTGCATAAAGCCCGAGTTTTTTTCTCATTGCCAAAAGCCCCTGTTCAGGACGAACTTTTGCAGTCGGGTCATTATCAAAACGGGGATCACCTACCGCTGCGAACAAAACGGCATCAGCCCATTGGCATGTTTCTAAAGTTTCATCAGGGAAAGGATTGCCTACTAAGTCTATGGCCGCAGCTCCACATATAGCTTTTCTATATTCAATTGTATGGCCGAATTTTTCAGCTATCGCATCCATTACAGCTACCCCTTGTTCCATTATTTCCGGACCAATTCCATCACCCGGCAGAACAGCTATTTTCAGATTCATTATTAATTGATTATTATTTTATGTTTGTTTGACATTAAAACAATTACAAATAGTTTTCAGTTTATTTATTGACAGACCTTTTAAGCTTCAATAATATTTAGCAATTTGAATGTAGCTTTAATCGCAGCTTCCGTTTGGTCAGCGTCAAGTCCTCTCGTCTTTATGCTCTTGCCTTCAACGCTCCAAGTTATAACAGTTTGCACAAGGGCGTCTGTACGTCCGCCTGGAGGAATTGTTACGCTATAATTTTCAAGTACAGGGAAATCACGGCCTAACGAATTCTTGTATATTTTACGAAGCGCCTTGACAAATGCATCATACTGTCCGTCACCCATTGCGTCGGCTTCATATTGAGTTCCATTAATCTCGACCTTTACACTCGCAATGGGTTTCAGGCCAAATGCCGACGACACCATGTAACTTATGAGTTTGACTTTTTCCTCGGGAACACTATGCTTCAACACGTCGCTCACGATGAAAGGCAAGTCTTCCTGGGTCACAATTTTCTTCCTGTCACCAAGTTCAGTTATCCTTTTTGTCACCTTTAGTATTTGCTCAGGTGACAAGTCTAAGCCTAACTCTTGTAAATTACGGTCAATATTAGCCTTACCGCTCGTCTTGCCTAATGCGTACTCGCGCTTTCTGCCAAAACGTTCTGGCTTTAAGGCATTACTATACAAGTCCGCCTTATTGTCTCCATCAGCATGAACACCTGCAACCTGGGTAAAAACGTTTTCGCCGACTATCGGTTGGTTAGGAGCAACAGGAATACCCGAAAAGCCTTCAACAAGACTGCTAACATCATTCAAACGGTCTTCATGGATATTCGTTTTTGCGTTAAACTGGTCCTTCAATATGACCTGCACGCTTGATAAAGGAGCGTTACCACACCTTTCACCTAATCCATTGACTGTTACGTGTAATCCTTTAACTCCGCTCAATGCTGCTGCAAGCGAATTACTTACAGCCAAATCGTAATCATTATGTGCATGGAAGTCGAAATGTGCATCAGGATACCTCTTAACCATCTTGCGCATAAATTCAATGACCTGCAATGGATTCAACACGCCGAGCGTGTCTGGCAGCATGAAACGTTTTATGTCGTATTTCGTCAGGACATCAAGCATTCCATAAACATACTCAGGCGAATCCTTCATACCGTTGCTCCAGTCTTCAAGATAAAGATTGACATCCATGTCCTTGGTCCTGGCGTAATCCAAAGCCGCAATTATGTCGTTTATGTGTTCTGACGGTGTCTTATGCAATTGTCCCTCACAATGCTTTATCGAACCTTTAGCAAGCATGTTCATAACCTTGCATCCGCATTCGTCAATCCAGTCGACACTTTTCTTTCCATCAACAAAACCGAGAACCTCGACATTTTTCAATTTGCCAATCTGCTTTGCATACCGACAAATCATCCTGACGGCATCTTTTTCTCCTTCCGAAACCCTTGCCGAGCCAACTTCTATCCTGTCAACATTGATGTCGTTAAGAAGCATTTTAGCAATTACAAGTTTCTCGTGAGGAAGGAAAGAAACCCCGTTAGTCTGTTCGCCGTCACGCAACGTACTGTCCATTATCTCGATAAACGGCTGTATGCGTGTATAAGATTTTACATTTCCAACCGTTCCCATTTCTCTATTTTGTCTTTATTCTGCAATAAAAAATCTATGTCGTCGAGTCCGTTTATCAAACAATACTTCTTGTATCCGTTGATGTCGAAATGTTCGCTATTCCCTGTTGCTTTGTTGGTAACAATCTGATTGGGTAAATCCACCTCAACTTCCATCTTAGGATTTGCCTCAATGCTCTTAAAAAGTTCTGCGAGGAATTTTTCTGAAACAACAACAGGCAATACGAAATTATTTAATTCATTGTTCTTATGTATGTCTGCAAAGAAGCTACTTATTACGACTCTGAACCCATAGCCAGCAATGGCCCATGCAGCATGTTCACGGCTTGAACCACAACCGAAATTCTTACCTGCAACAAGTATAACTCCTCCGTATTTGGAATCATTCAAAACAAAATCCCTCTTTATGGACCCGTCTTCATTATATCTCCAATCCCTGAATAAGTTATCCCCAAATCCTTCTTTGTCAGTAGACTTAAGGAATCGTGCCGGTATTATCTGATCTGTATCAACATTTTCCAAAGGGAGGGGGACACAGGTACTGGTTATGACATTAAACTTACGTTTCATATAATCTAATAATTAACATGAGAAACAAATTAAATCAGATAAACTCGCGCGGATCTGATATAACTCCAGTAACTGCCGCAGCAGCTGCTACCAGTGGACTCGCAAGAATAGTACGTGCTCCAGGGCCTTGTCTTCCTTCAAAATTTCTGTTGCTTGTAGATACTGAGTACTTGCCTGCCGGAATCTTGTCATCATTCATTGCCAGGCATGCAGAACAACCCGGTTGGCGGATGTCAAAACCCGCGTCAATCAAAACCTGGTCCAAGCCTTCTGCGCATATCTGCCTGTACACATTCCAAGAGCCGGGAACAAGCCAAGCTACGACACTGCCAGCTTTCTTTCGTCCTTTTACAACCGAGGCGAAAGCCCTGAAGTCTTCAATCCTACCGTTTGTACAAGCTCCAAGAAAAACATAATCGATCTTATGACCGAGCAACTTCTCTCCCGGAACAAAGCCCATATAATCCAACGATTTAAGGTATGAAGCCCTACCCCTCTCGTCTATGGAATCAAGTTCTGGTATGGTTTCAGTAATGCCGATACCCATTCCCGGATTTGTGCCATACGTTATGCGTGGAATAATGTCAGCAGCATCAAACGACAATTCCTTATCAAAGACTGCATCGTCATCGCTCTTCAACGTGCGCCAGTATGATACGGCTTTGTCCCACTCGTCACCCTTAGGCGAGAAATCCTTATCCTTAAGATATATAAACGTAGTTTCATCCGGTGCGACTAATCCTCCGCGTGCACCCATTTCTATCGACAAGTTACACAAAGTCAGCCTTCCTTCCATCGACATATCCTCGACAATCTGACCCGAATATTCGACAAAATATCCGGTCGCACCCGATGTTGAAATCTTCGACATAAGATAAAGAGCCACATCTTTGGCAGTAACACCTTTGCCAAGAGTTCCGTTTATGCAAATCCTCATGGATTTAGGCTTCTGTTGCAAGATACATTGCGACGCCATAACCATTTCCACCTCGCTTGTGCCTATTCCAAAAGCTAAAGCACCAACAGCGCCATGAGTACTTGTATGGGAATCGCCGCAAACAATTGTCATTCCCGGAAGAGACAAACCTTTTTCCGGACCGACAACGTGAATTATGCCGTTATCCTTATCCATCATTCCATAATAAGACAACCCGAAATACCCGGCATTAGCCTTTAAAGTCTCAACCTGTTTCCTTGAAACCGGGTCTTCTATCGGCTTGTCCTGGTCATGGGTCGGAGTGTTGTGGTCCGGCATACAGATGATGCGCTCCGGTCTGAAACACTTCAGCCCCCTTTCCCGCAAACCAGCAAATGCCTGCGGCGATGTAACCTCATGGCAATAAAGCCTGTCAATATATAATTGTGTCGGACCATCGTCAATTACCTGTACAATGTGTTTGTCCCAAATCTTGTCAAACAACGTGTTCATCGTTCCCTGAATTTATTAATACAATCAATATAAGCCTCGACTGAAGCTGTTACAATGTCCGTATTTGCACCGAAGCCATAATATACATTTCCATCGTATTCGACCTGCATGTGTACCTTGCCTATATCGTCTGAGCCCTTGCTTATGGCCTGGATTGTAAATTCCTTCAGTGTCATCTGCTTCTGTATTATTCTCTTCAACGCCTTTATCGCTGCATCCACAGGACCGTTACCGGTTGAAGAAGCCTCAAACTTCTGCCCAGAAATGTCTATACCGATGCTGGCAACGCTCCTCACTCCCATGCCAGTAGTAACTTGCAAGTAATCCAGTTTCACTGCATGCGCCTCCAAACGGTCGGCTCCGGCCAACATGAGTATATCGTCATCGTGTATTTCTTTTTTCCTATCTGCCAGCTTAAGGAAGTTCTGATAAATACCATCAAGCTTAGTCTCGTCGTTGATATTGACGCCAAGGACTCCAAGCCTGTACTTCAATGCAGCCCTGCCACTACGTGCAGTAAGAACAATCGAATTGTCGTCAATACCGACATCCTTTGGATTGATTATCTCGTACGTGTCTGTGTTTTTCAACACTCCATCCTGATGTATACCACTGGAATGGGCAAATGCATTACGCCCGACAATGGCCTTGTTGGCCTGAACAGGCATATTCATCAGACTACTAACCATACGGCTTGTAGGGAAAACCTTTACCGTATTGATATTTGTGTCCACACCAATATGTTTATGACATTTCAGAATCATTGCTATTTCCTCAAGAGAGGTGTTCCCTGCCCTTTCGCCAATACCGTTGACTGTCACTTCAACCTGTCTCGCACCGTTCATGATTCCACTAAGGGTATTGGCTGTAGCCATGCCCAAATCATTGTGGCAATGGGTCGAAATTATGGCTTTGTCTATGTTGTCGACATGTTCAACCAAATATTTAATCTTAGCACCATATTCACTCGGCAGGCAGTATCCTGTAGTGTCAGGGATGTTTACAACCGTTGCCCCTGCCTTGATAACGGCTTCTACAACCCGTGCCAAGAACTCATTGTCCGTACGACCGGCATCTTCAGCATAAAACTCTACGTCTTCTACATATTTCTTTGCATACTTTACGGCAGCAATACCACGTTCGATTATTTCGTCAGGAGTGCTGTTGAATTTATATTTTATGTGCTGGTCGCTCGTACCTATTCCTGTATGTATGCGCTTACGCTTAGCATAACGCAAAGCATCAGCTGCCACGTCGATATCCTTTTCGACTGCACGCGTTAGGGCGCAAATTGCCGGCCACGTCACAGCCTTTGATATTTCGATGACAGAATTGAAGTCACCCGGACTTGATATCGGGAATCCAGCCTCGATAACATCCACTCCAAGTTGTTCAAGCTGCTTGGCCACTTGGATCTTCTCTACTGTGTTAAGCTGGCATCCCGGCACCTGTTCGCCGTCTCTCAAAGTCGTGTCGAAAATAAAAAGTCGTTCGCTCATGTTGTTTATTATTATAATTGAACAGTTGCATTTGCAAATATAACAATAAAAAACAAGCATCGCAAACAATTTGCAGCTAATCTTTACGTTATTATTACAATCCGTGCAATTTTAGCCTTAATTTATAAATTATCGTCAAAGCACATTTTTCTTTAAATCATTATGGTATTAGGTCATCTTCTAAAGGTTACTTTTTGCACTGCTAAAGGTTACCTTTTGCGTTCTTAAAGGACACCTTTTGCACGGTCAAAGGCTGCATTTGACAAAGGCTATAACGACAGGTGTTCGTCTTGAACGCACTTCTTCATTTCCAACAGAATCTTCACCTGCTCGTTTTCCGGCAATGAGGCCAGGTTGTTTACACAACCCAACATTGCCGCCCCACCGAATTTAAGCGAACGCAAATAGCCCAGTTTGTCAGGAGTGACACCTCCAAGAGCCACGACTTTATTATCTATAACGCCAGCATCCGAAGCCTTGCTTAATATTTCGTTGTCAAAAGCCGAAGCATAACCTTCCTTAGAAACGCTGTCGAAAATAGGACTAAGGAAAACATAATCGCATACCCCCTTATACAGTTCGACTTCTTCCAACGAATGACACGAACGGCTTATGTGTCCCGAATATCCTATGGGCACTTCGCTACGTCGCGCGTTCAAATGAATTCCACGCAGGCAATACGGCCCGGCAAGTTCGAAGTAGTCATGTATTACGATACGACGGCAGTCGTCTGCCGGCATTTGGTCAAGCAACGACGAGCACTCGTCGATGGTGGCTCCTGGTTTGCGTAAATGAATTATGTCAACACCGCATTCGAGCAAACGATGAAGGAAAGATGCCTCGCCGTGGAAAAATCCGGGAGCTGTTATTACAATCCACAACATTATAAGACTTTCATATTAAGAATTCTGGGAAATATGTCAATCGACAGATAATGCCTGTCAAGTGAACTAAAACAAGAGTTAAGAATTATGAGAAACATATTTTGCCGAACTGACAGCAAAAGCATTCCATAATTCTTAACTCACTAAATATTTAATTATTTCAATTTATCTATAATCAATTCGGCAACCTTCTTACCTGACATAAGCATACCGCCGAATATCGGTCCCATGCGTGGAGTTCCACTTACGGCTGAGGCTGCCATTCCGCAAACATATAATCCGGGATATATTTCCTTTGTACCGTTCACAACTTCCTGTTCTCCAGACACAACGTCCAATGAACGCTCGCCTATAACATCGCCCGTGTCGGTAGCAAGACGTATGCCATTCTTGCGTGCAACAGTCTTACACATCTCGCTGTCATGGCCAGTACCGTCGATTACGCATTTAGCCATAATGTTCAACGGATCAACGTGCAAACCTTCACGAAGTACAGGAGTCCAGTTTACAACAACGCCGCTTACGACATTGTTCTTGAACACTACGTCTTCAACGGAATAACAGTTGAAGATTGTTGCTCCGGCATGCACAGCCTTATAAAGCAATGCCGACGTACTCTCAACCGAGTCCATTACATAGAGTCCGTCGCCGTAAGGCTTATAATTGATGTCGAAATCCTTTACGATGTTAATGGCTTCTTCCTGCACGACAATCTGGTTGAACATCATGGCACCGCCCCACATGCCGCCGCCAGGAGACAGTTTACGGTCAAATTGCGCAACCTTCAAGCCGGCCTTGGCGAGATAATACGCAGCAACAATGCCTGAAGGACCGCCGCCCACGATTGCGACATCAATATCAAGATTCTTTTCTAACTTCTCGAAATAGGTACTTATAATACCTTGTGAAACTTTCTTTTCAATCATTTTAATTATATGTTATTAGTCGTTAATTCTGTCATCAATACTCATTTCTTATACTTCATCACAATCCTTGATTGTCTGGCTTATGCGCATCGCACAGAAATTGGGACCGCACATTGTACAATACTTGCCGCCTACGTGGTTGGCTGTCTTATAGTATTCAAGCGCACGCTCCGGGTCGAGACTTAAATTGAACTGGTCTTTCCAACGGAACTCGTACCTGGCCTTGCTCAACGCATTGTCACGAACCATTGCGCCAGGATGCATTTTGGCAAGGTCGGCAGCATGTGCAGCCAACTTGTATGTAACTACACCTATGCGCACATCGTCGCGGTCGGGCAAGGCAAGATGCTCTTTAGGCGTAACATAACACAACATGGCTGTGCCCAACCAACCAATCTGGGCTGCACCTATCGCGCTTGTTATATGATCGTAGCCAGGTGCTATGTCTGTAACAAGCGGGCCAAGCGTATAGAACGGCGCATTATGGCATTTTTCAATCTGGCGCTGCATGTTCTCCGGTATCTTGTGCATGGGCACATGGCCTGGGCCTTCGATGAAGGCTTGAACATTCTTTGCCCAAGCACGCTCGACAAGCTCGCCCATCGTGTCAAGCTCGGCAAACTGCGCACGGTCGTTGGCATCGTAAACGCTGCCGGGACGCAGACCGTCCCCAAGCGATATGGCAACATCATATTGCGCACAAATGTCACAGATGTCATCGAAATGTTCGTAGAGGAAACTCTCCTTCTGATGCATCTGGCACCACTTCGAAATAATGCTACCACCGCGGCTTACCATGCCGGTCATACGGTTGTCTGCAAGATGTATGTTTTGTAAACGTATTCCGCAATGTATTGTGAAATAGTCAACTCCCTGCTCGCACTGCTCTATCAGCGTGTCGCGGAAAAGCTCCCATGTTAAGTCTTCTGCATGACCGTTCACCTTTTCCATTGCCTGATACATTGGCACTGTACCCACCGGTACTGGACAGTTGCGTATGATCCACTCTCGGGTTTCGTGAATATTTGCACCTGTTGACAGGTCCATCAACGTATCTCCACCCCACTTGCAACTCCACACGGCCTTTTCTACCTCTTCGTCTATGCCCGAAGTCGTGGCGGAATTGCCAATATTGGTATTTATTTTCACGAGAAAATTACGGCCGATAATCATAGGTTCGGACTCGGGATGGTTGATGTTTGCCGGTATCACGGCACGTCCTGCCGCCACCTCGTCACGTACGAACTCAGGAGTAATGTGAGTCTCTATGCCAAGCTCGGCACAATTCATGTTCTCCCTGATTGCAACATATTCCATTTCAGGTGTCACTATGCCCTGCTTTGCATAATACATCTGGCTGACTTGGCATCCGTCTTTTGCCCTTAAAGGCAAAGTTATATGTTCAAAGCGCAGGCTGTCAAGCGAATGATCGTCACGGCGCATGCGGCCGTATTCAGACGATATTTCATTGAGACGCTCTACACCACCACGTTTCAGAATCCACGACTCGCGCATACGCGGCAATCCTTTCTTAACGTCAATCTCAATATTGGGATCGCTATAAGGACCACTGGTGTCATATACGTAAACAGACGGATTAGCACGCTCGGTGCGCTTCCCGTCCTCAACTGTCACGGTCGGCATCTGGTGTACCACACGCATTCCGACCTTAATGTCAGGATAAAGATTACCTTTAAGGTAGACTTTCTCCGAACCGGGATAAGTTATTTTAATGTTATTCTCCATAATATATTGATTTTATCAAGAATCAAGGAAACGTTATTGACAAATCGTGACCAGCATTATTGATTGCCATGTTGTAATTTACCAACAACTTTCTTCATCTCATCTACAGGATTCACAGCTCGTAATATACTGCCGCTTAGAGCTATACCAGACACGCCGGCTTCCATAAGTTGCGGTATGTCGTCGCATGTTATTCCACCAATCGCTACCAACGGCAAACTTATACCATGGGCTCTCATACGTGAAAGTATATCTTTATACCCTTCCAGCCCCAACATTGGTGCAAGTTTCTTTTTAGTTGTTGTAAACCTATAAGGTCCGCAACCTATATAATCAGCACCCTGGGAAGCCAGGCGGCTAACATCTTCAAATGTGTTTGCCGTACCGCCAATAATGAAATTATTTCCTGCAAGCTTGCGTGCCTCGTCCACAGGCATATCGTTTTTACCCAAATGTACTCCGTCTGCGCCCACTCGAAGAGCCAGCTCAACATGGTCATCGATAACAAATACAGCTCCTTTGCGCCTGCATTCAGGTATCAGTTTAAGAGCTGTACGCTCTATCTCACTCTCGTCGGCATCCTTCATACGTAGTTGAATCCAACGACATCCGCCTTCAAGGGCCATGATGGCTGAGTCTATATATGAATATTTATCGGTGAAATGAGTTATAAATTGCAAATTCACAGATGCAGGACAAGCCGACAAACCCGTAGTAAAACTATCTTCCATATCAATTATTTTATACGCAGACCTTCTAACTTGACAGTCTGATTGTTGACAGTTGTAATCGTAAAAATGGTTTACAGGACCAAAACCATTACCCACATGAATGCCCGCTCCGGCCTTTAACGCATCAGTTAGATATTTTTTTGCCAAACGCACTGCATCGCCAAGTTCTTCACCACGTGCGGCAAATGCCGCTATTGCGGACGAGAGCGTGCATCCGGTTCCATGAGTATTATTAGTATCAACGGTTTCTGCAGACAAGCATGTACGCTTAACATCATCTCCGCTTTTTATATATAGATAATCTTTCTTGGATTTACCATCAGCATGTCCACCTTTAATAAGCAACGCCTTGACTCCGAGATTCAATATGTCTTGAGCTATAATGTCAACATCGTTAAGCGTTTTATCAATTTGTTTGCCCGCCAGTACGTATGCCTCTGGTAAATTGGGCGTAACTAAATCTGCAATAGGCAACAAGCGCTTTTTCATTACATTCAATGCGTCAGACTGCATCAATGAGCAGCCGCTCGTTGAGACCATTACAGGGTCTACAACCAAGAACTTAGGTTTGTGTACTTTCAAAGCATTAACTATAGCATCAAGGGTCTCAGCGTCATTAACCATTCCTATTTTAACGGCGTCTACATGAATATCTTTCATTACCGTTACAATTTGGTCATAAACAACCTGCGATGGCAGTTTTTGTACGTATTTTACACCTACGGTATTTTGTATTGTAACTGCCGTAATGGCCGTTGCTCCATAAACACCTAAAGCCGAAAATGTTTTCAAGTCAGCCTGAAGTCCGGCACCACCAGAAGGGTCTGAACCCGCAATAGTCAAAGCTGAAATATACCGTTTCATCATTTTTTCTTGTTTTTAAAATTCGTACTTGAAAAGATGAAACGCATCAAACATTAATATTATGCGTAAAAGATAAAATGTCACCAAAAATCCCAGCGTCGGCATTACCCGTACTGGTGCAATGTGTATCATCTCAGCCTTAGACTAAAACTTGTCATCAGGCACCACCTTTTGAGTACGTCCGCAAAGTTAATGTATTAATATGTAAAGACAAAATTTTTATGTAATTATTATTTTGAGAAATACAAAATAAAGTTGACAACTTTTCAAATTCTTTATTGATTTAATACTAAAAATTTTGCCTTTACATTGATCGACAATAACAATACTCTAATTCAATTATTCAAAAACAAATTCATTTATTAATATCACTCAACAAACTCTACCGTTGAAAAAGCACGAAGGACATATGATGCAAGTCCTGAATTAGGGGAATCTTCAATTTCGTCCCTATAAGGACAATAAACCTTTATCAACCCATCCTCATCCAAAAAATAATATGAATAAACACCATAAAAATCAATATTGAAAATCTCCTTATCATTTTCATTTAACTTTTGGTTAATTTCTTCAATGTGTTCCTTAATATATCTAAGTTCATCTAAAGTAGGTAATCGCCAACTATCAATACCTTCAACTGTAAATTTAGAAAAGGCAGCATCTATCGCTTCTTTTAATGACTCTTGATCATCTTCTACAAATTCCAACTTTTCCCAATAACATGTACTCATTAGAGTAACTACAGTATTGTTACTCGAATTGTCTGATTTAAGGACATAACAATCATTATACAAAGTACCTACTTCAGGCGCATTACCTTCAACCTCTGCATCAACATCAACGTTTCCTTCCGACGGAGGGGTAACTTCTCCATTATTATTATTAAAAGTAAAATCAACATCAATCTGTCCTGCCCATGTTGCACCAGTAATCGTACCGCTTACCTTTATTTCATCTCCTCCATAAGTACCATTAACATAAGTACCATTAATATGAATCTTATAATTAGCCTTAAGCTCTTCTGCACAAGAATATGAATAACTATTTACATCATCACCCCTTGTCAATGAAACTTTAAGTGTGGCATTATCTGCAGCTTCAAGCAAATACACTTCAGAATTATTTTTCCATGTTCCATCAACATCTTTAACCAAATTAATTGTGCTTACACCATTTTCACCCAAATAACTGCCGTCAAGCAGCAGTTTTTCATACAAAGGGCTTACTGATACAGATACCTCCGTCACGTCATCTGGTATATTAGTCATTGATACAGATTCAATCATCATAACCTTACGTTCCAATGACAAAGTAAGCGTATTCTCCTCTCCATTTGCCAATACGACATTACTATACGCAGACATTAAGTCTTCGTGTTTAAAACCGTCTTTTAAGATTATAGGAGATTCTTTTGTCGCATTCTCTTTTGTCGGAATGATATAAGAATTATCATCCGCACCAGCAATAGCATAAATATTATAACTTCCTTCTGGAAGTTTAAGTGATAAGTTCTCTGCTTCAGACCCAATTACAGACACCCCGACACACGCTCCTTTTTCGTTAAACACAAAAACATTTACAGGATAGCTAATTGTTGCAGACTCATCCAAACCTGCCTCATTAGGGGCCAGACAAGTACGTACAACCAAGGTGCTATTGGCTTCAGACAAATCAAACTCTTCATCAGCTGTATATTTTTCGCATGAAACAAAAAACACTACCATCGCAAACCAAACGGCAAAACTTAAAATACAATTGTTTCTCATAGTATAATTATTAATAAATTTCTTAGATTTTATGTTGTTAATATTCATTTTCCAAAAATACATTAAAATTTAATGAGTTGTAACAATCAATGCTATAATTTAAATTTATTTTGAATATTATATCAGATTTTAACACCTATAAGAGGTTTACTATAATCAATTTTACAATTTAATAAAATTACATGCTCAAAAATTAAAAAATCTTTACTTATTATTAATTTTCACCATATCCACCAACATCGAACATAACTATTGATTATAGTTTCAATCTGATATAATTAACCATCAGCAAGAAGATGTAACAATAAAAATTTTTATCAAAAGGCATTGCCGAAGTAAATACCTTGATGCATACTGTAAACCGACACGGGAGCCAGGTATTTCTCCATAACATACATATAACAAAACGCCTTGTTGCAAAATTTACAACAAGGCGTTAAATGAATAAAAATTATTCCTCTATTGGTACTAAATATTTTTCTGCCGTAGATTTTACAATTTCTCTTGCAGCATGCTCAGGAATACCAGGACGTTCAACTGAAGAACCAAGTCCTGTTGCGGTACGTGTAAAATGACCGTCTATTTCTGGTTTAATAACCATATCGTTATACTTTACAATTAGATAATAAGCTAATTGTTTCCAACGTAATAGCATCTGTTGGGCCTTATCACAACTATAAGCACTTAAATATTCTATGGCTTGCCTTGGACTTTTACTGTATAACTCTACAGCATGGGCATCAATATCAGGCAACGCATTATCATAATCAGCTTCAAGTGAATCTCTAACTGACTTTAAAGAACCGAACATCAATGAATAGCGAGGATAAACCATATTGCTAACCCAATTGCATACCCAATATGCGTTCTTGTCACTAAAAGTCAGTGCGTCTGCACCGGGAGTGTTATAACACTCCGGCTGGACAGTATTACCACAATACACGGGCGTGTATGCTACCATGTTGCCGTCATCGTTGCCAAACCATATAATACCTCCTATCTGCCTTGGCAGCCAAGAACGCAACTGAGCAATATAAGAAAAACCTGACTGTTGAGTCGAAGTAGGACGCTCGTTGAAATATTCCTTACCATCAACCTTGTAGGTAAGAGGTGTAGGCCTGTATGGCATTCCCCAAAGACCTTGCCCCGGGTCAGCATCAAGCGCAAAAGGTGTGCCTTCATAATGATCACGCATAGCAGCACGCATGTCGGATAGCGTCAGCTTCTTTTCCGGAACAATCCACAAAGGCATAGGTTCAGCATCTTTAACCTTTCCTTCGGCGTATGGCAGATAACGGTCCATGCCAGAAGCGAAGCGGTTGAAGAAGCTCCATACACGAGCTTCACAGAAACGGCGTCCAGAGAAGTCTGGATATGCATATGTTTCGCAAAAGCTGAAATCTTCATCACGACCACTGTACCAGCCCTTTCGACGGGCAAAGTCTATGCAGTCGGCTGAAAACATAACATTTTTCTTATCTTTTTGATTGAACGTCCTTATGCGGCTTTGGTTTGCGTGGGCACAAATAGCGTCGTCGGGTATGCGCAAGGCCACCCATACTACGCCTTTGCTGCCAGGACCTTTGCCCATCATTTCCATTATCCATGCTTCTTCAGGATCGCATATCGAAAATGTTTCACCTTCAGAGCAGTATCCATATGTCTCTGCGAGCGTGGTCATTACCTTTATGGCTTCACGCGCGGTCTTTGAACGCTGCAATGCGATGTATATCAGCGACCCGTAGTCGAGTATGCCCGTAGTATCAACCATTTCATGACGGCCGCCAAAAGTAGTTTCAGCAATTGTTACTTGATATTCGTTAATGTTTCCAATGACATTGTAAGTCTCTTCCGCCTCCGGTATCTGGCCATGGTATTCTTTTGTATCCCAATCATAAATCTGGCGCATTTGACCTTTGGGATGCTTACCAGCTGGGTAGTGGCACAATCCTATGAACATGCCATAATCGTCGGCATTGTATGTACAAAATACGGAACCATCGGCACTAGCTTTTTTGCCTACAATGAAATTTGTGCACGCCTGTCCGGCAATAGCAATGGCCAGCAAGGCTACGGTTAATAAAATCTTTTTCATATTTTCTTTACATTTTATGTTTTACACGATCAATAGTTAAATTGGATTTTCCGCACGCATTCGTTTCCACGATTGTCCACACAGATTACAGTCAACACATGGCTCTGATTGGTACGTCTCACCGGTGCATCTACCAAACGACACACGTATATGTTCGACTTGTCTTGCCTCTCGAACAAAACAAAGCGTCCGTCAACGTATGCCTTCAGTGCTTTCAAACCGCTCTTCTTGTCGTAGGCAGCTACACGCAAGGTTCCATTTACGATCTGCGGTTGCATCAATACCGGCGGTTCGTCATCATAACCAATAGTGTAAGTCAAGCCTAGGTCGCGTATGCGTCCCGTAACCCACCCGTCTTTGAATGTGCCGCCCATGTAACGGTCGGAATATTGCTTCGATATTATGTACAACTTCCTTGGGTCTGGCACGTCGGCTTCAAGCTTTATATTAATGTTGGCCCACGAGAACAGAGGATGCGATTCATTATAAAAACGCCATTCCTTTGAAAGAACGCCATCCTTGACCGACGGTGCCAATTCGACATCACCGGCCAGCACACCCTGCGGCAACACCAACGTTAGCCCTGGGCGCTGAAATACATTAGTCCTATTGTAAGACATTAAATTCATGGCACTGGCAGGCTTTTTCATAGGAATACGCTGAGGCACTCCTCGCACGGTAAACGTATAGCTACGTGAATTACCGAAAACATCGGAAACGGTATACTCCAGATTATAATCACGCTCCTCATTAAACAACACAACGCCACGGTCTGGCGTGTAATGGCACAAGATAGGCAATGTATTACCAAAATCGGCATAAGATTTCATATACCACACGCCCGAACTGCAATAATGCAAATAATCGCCCCATGAGTTAACCATGCGGTTACACATCACAGGAATGCTGTCTACATCGCTCTCAAACACGAGTTTCCCGTCAACAGTCAGTGTCGTCCTGCGCACTCCCAATATGCCAAAACTTCCCTCCATATAATCGTTGGCCCAAAGACCAAAACCCACCTTACCCCACGCAGTAAACGTGCGCGTAAGCCTTGTTGACGAGAAACCATAATTCTGCTTACGGTCTGAACCACAGAAAACGCCCTCACCCTCAACCGGATACGCCATGAAAGCATGGGCTATTGGAGGCGTAGTGTCAGTAACATAATCTTTTAGATAATCCAAAGGGTCAAGGAAACTCCACGTCTTCGTATCATGCATCTCAAAATGTAAATGAGGAGCACGGCTTGCTCCCGTATTGCCGCTTACAGCAATGAACTGACCGCTTGCAACCGGGAAATCGGTCGGCCTAAGCCGTACATCGGCAAAACATGTCTCATGCTGGTACTGCCACTTGCGTGCAATAGCTGCCAACTGCGGAACCAACTTTTTCAAATGGCAATAAACTGATGTTGTACCCCCCGGGTGTCTTACATACACGGCAATACCAAAACCATCCAGGCCAATTGTAACACGACTGACGTAACCATCGTAAACGGAAAAGACAGGCTTACCTTCAACCATTCCTGTCCTTACGTCTATGCCGCCATGGAAATGATTGGGACGAGGCTCGCCAAAGTTCCCGGCAAGCGATATCGGATAATTGACTGGAGGAGTGAACGCCAGCGACGAAACCAGGAGCAATGAATATATCAGATTTAGCACTACAAAGCGTGGTTTTAAAGTTAATCTGTTTCAAATCAAATATCTGCTGCTTTAAGGCATTATAGCCGTAAAACAGCAGATACACCTAATTACTTATTTACCATCCAACAGGATAAAAAGCTAACATGCCTTAAAACTCATGTCAAGACACTTTACAGAATGTGTCAAAGCGCCGACTGAAACAAAGTCAACACCGCATTCGGCATATTGCCGTATCGTGTCAAACGTTATACCACCGCTTGACTCGGTCTCATATTTCCCTGCAATCATGTCAACAGCCTTCTTGGTATCGGCCACCGTAAAATTGTCAAGCATTATACGGTCCACACCACCCCTTTCGAGCACTTGTCCAAGCTCGTCAAAATTGCGAACCTCAATCTCAATCTTCAGATTAAGCGATTTCTCGTCAAGATATTTATGGCACTTGTCGATAGCGTTCCTAATGCCACCAGCAAAATCGACATGATTGTCTTTAAGTAATATCATGTCAAACAAACCTATCCTATGGTTTACTCCGCCACCAATCTTGACAGCCTGCTTTTCGAGCATACGCATGCCAGGAGTAGTCTTACGCGTATCAAGCACTTTAGTGTTCGTACCTTTTAATAGGTCTACATACCTCCTTGTTGTTGTAGCTATGCCGCTCATACGCTGCATTATATTAAGCATGAGCCTTTCCGTCTGGAGCAGCGAACGGGTCTTGCCTGTAACAAGCATCGCAATGTCACCTTTCTTCACTTCAGAACCGTCGTCCATGAAAACTTCAACTTTTAATGTATCGTCAAAACGGGCAAATACACGCTTAGCAACTTCCACTCCGGCAAGAATACCATCTTCTTTTATCAACAAGTGCGACTTGCCCACTGCGTTCTCCGGTATGCAACATAACGTCGTATGGTCACCATCACCTATGTCCTCTGCAAAAGCCAGGTCAATCAACCTGTCCTCTAATTCGTCGACTGAATACATATATCTCTTAATATTTTGTTTATTGTTTTAATCACTACGCTGAAACTGTTTATCTACATCTCACACGGAACATTCATTTCTTGCTTTCGATGACAAGTTTCACACTATTGCCATGTGAATACAGCTCTTAATACTTAAATGCAAAAGTAGTAAAATAATTTGGATTCCCAAAAATAAGCTATAACTTTGCAATTAATTTTGATTTTCGATGCATGAATCAAACAAGAATGACATACAAAAATAACTTATTATCAGCGCGGCTGATGCTTATATTATTGTTTTTTATGACAGAATACACAAGCAAAGCCCAACAAATATTTTCAAACTATCCAAAATACGAATTAAGAGCAGTATGGCTGACAACACTCAGCGGACTGGACTGGCCACGGCGTCCCACACACCTAAACACAACTGCAATAAATAGGCAAAAGGAAGAATTAATATCAATTCTCGACAAACTTAAGGCAGCTAACATCAACACTGTACTTATTCAAACACGCATACGTGCGACGGTAATTTATCCGTCAGCCATTGAGCCGTGGGACGAATGCTTTTCAGGTACATACGGGCGCAGTCCTGGCTACGACCCACTAGCCTTTGCCATTGACGAGTGCCACAAACGCGGAATGGAAATACACGCATGGGTCGTAGTAATTCCGGTCGGGAAATGGAACTCGTACGGCTGTAAGGCATTGCGCAGAAAAATGCCGAAACTTATAATAAAAAAAGGGGACCAAGGATACATGGACCCAGCAAATCCACATACGGCAAGTTATATGGCTTCATTCTGCAAAGAAATAACAACAAATTACGACATTGACGGAATACACCTTGACTACATACGTTATCCTGAAGCATACCGTTATTCAGCCCATAGGTATAACGAATACATTACGGCCATAGTCAGTGCAGTACGCAGATCGGTACTTACCGTAAAACCATGGGTAAAACTTAGCTGCGCGGCAATAGGTAAATACTCTGACTTACCTAGACGCACAAGCAATGGATGGAGTGCCCTCGGAACAGGACGACAGGACGCACAAGGATGGTTGCGCAACGGACTAATTGACCAGCTTTACCCAATGATTTATTTCCGCAACTCAGACTTTGTCCCTTTCGCTTTGGACTGGGCTGAAAACACTTACGGCGGACACTTGGCTGGTGGACTTGCCGCTTACATGCTTTCCGACAAAGAAGGCGGCTGGCAGTTGTCTGAGATAGAACGTCAAATGAATCTTTTACGTGCAACGAAATCTGGATTCGCCTTTTTCCGCAATAAATTCCTGACAGACAATATAAAAGGGCTCTATTCTTACGTAAAACAAACTTTCTGCCCTTATCCTGCCCTTGTACCTCCAATGAAACGCTCTGATGGAAATGAAATACAGAAGCCTTCAGGCCTCAAAGTCATTCATACGGACAAGTATTTATGCCTGACATGGGATGTACCAGCCAGTCAGCCCGAAGGCGGAATTAAATTCAACGTATACGCAAGCCAAGAAACCAACGTTGACATAAACAATCCAAAGAATCTGCTTGCAACAAACCTCAAGGATAATTATATTTCAATTGACACAAAACGTAATCTTAACTTTGCCGTTACTTCGATTGACAGATACGGAAACGAGAGCGCACCAATTACTTTTAACGGAATCAAGGACAAAAACATTGATGCGAAAGCCCACATGCTTGCTAACGATGGAGGCAAGATACTGATTCCTAACAAATTACGCAACGCTACGACAGGCTATGTCGCATTCAAAAGCATAGCTGGAAACATCGTCGCGACAAGCAAATACAATACTGACGGAAAAGTTGAAATTAACAAGCTGAAACCGGGGTGCTATTCAATATATTCAATAAGCAAAAACGGAACAGCCCACCGGCTTGGATTCACTATCATAAAACCAAGAAAATGATTAATCAAGAACTCAAGGACGCTGATTGGGGAAGACTAAGATGTAAATTGTAGAACCATATTTTACCAGTACATTGTCACTAATTTTCACTTTTTCTTGCAATCTATCAATAAAGTTGCTTGTTTTTTGTAAATTTGCACGGTTTTAATATAAAGAGGAAATACCACATGCCACAAATATCAGTGCGGGGACTGGAAATGCCTGAATCCCCTATTAGGAAATTGGCACCATTAGCCGCAGCAGCCAAAAACAGGGGAATAAAAGTTTACCACCTCAACATAGGCCAACCCGATGTGCCCACCCCTCAAGTAGCATTGGACGCCATACGCAATATAGACCGCAAAGTGCTTGAATATTCTCCGTCGCAAGGATATCTTAGTTATAGGGAGAAACTGACAAACTATTATAAAAAATATAATATTAATGTCACGGCCGACGACATTATAATAACATGCGGCGGCAGCGAAGCCGTACTGTTCGCTTTCATGTCATGCCTGAATCCGGGCGACGAGATAATAGTCCCTGAACCGGCCTACGCCAACTACATGGCTTTCGCAGTGTCTGCCGGTGCGAAAATACGTACCATAACTACTACTATCGAAGAAGGCTTTTCGCTTCCACGTGTTGAAAAATTCGAAGAGCTTATTAATGACCGCACACGTGCCATCCTGATATGCAATCCCAACAATCCGACCGGGTATCTTTATACGCGGCGGGAAATGCACCAAATACGCGACTTGGTGAAAAAACACGACTTATACTTATTCTCCGATGAAGTTTACCGGGAATATATCTACACCGGTTCGCCTTATATCAGCGCATGCCATCTGGAGGGTATTGAACAGAACGTCGTGCTTATTGACTCGGTCAGCAAACGGTATAGTGAGTGCGGCATACGCATAGGTGCGCTTGTGACTAAAAACACCGAAGTGAGAAAGGCAGTAATGAAGTTTTGCCAGGCAAGGCTCTCACCACCGTTAATAGGGCAAATAGCCGCCGAAGCATCGCTCGACGCTACCGAGGAATACCATCGATGTGTTTATGACGAATACGTGGAACGCAGGAAATGCCTTATAGACGGGCTTAACCGTATTCCTGGAGTATATTCACCAATACCTATGGGCGCATTTTACACAGTGGCAAAACTGCCTGTTGACGATAGCGAGAAGTTTTGCCGTTGGTGTCTCGAAGAATTCAACTATGAGGGCGAGACCGTAATGATGGCTCCGGCGTCAGGGTTTTACACAACGCCCGGAGCCGGCAAGAACCAAGTGCGTATAGCATACGTATTGAATAAGGATGACCTTAACAGGGCGCTCCTCGTTTTACGGAAAGCCCTCGAAGCATATCCTGGAAGGGAGGACGAAGCATGACAGGACTGTCTTTTTTCATAGCAAAACGGATATACAAGTCAGGCGGTTACGGAAAAAAAGTGAGCCGGCCGGCCATACGGATAGCTACCGCTGGCGTGGCTATCGGATTAGCTGTGATGATTGTATCGGTAAGCATCGTGTTCGGATTCAAACATACCATTCGTGACAAGGCTGTTGGATTCGGATGCCATATCAACGTTGCGAACTTCATGTCGTTACATGGTCGTGAGGCACGCCCCGTATGCATGACAGACAGTATGATGAAGGTGCTAAAGTCTACAGCTGGCGTAAAGCACGTTCAACGTTACACCACAAAGCAAGGAATACTCAAAACTGATGATGACTTCCTAGGAGTTGCATTCAAGGGCATTGCGCAAGAATACGACACAACCTTTATCCACACTAACTTAATTAGCGGCAGTATACCGGCTTTCAGCGATAGTGCAAGTTCCGGCAAACTGCTGATTTCAAAGGTCATGGCCGATAAGTTAAAGCTAAACTCCGGCGACAGGGTGTTTGCTTATTTCGTTGATAACGGCGACGTGCGTGTAAGGAGGTTCACCATAGAAGGAATATACCAAACGAACTTGGCACAATTTGACAATTCGTTATGTTATACCGACCTGTATACAACAACTCGTCTTAACGGTTGGGAACATGTACAAGCCAGCGGAGCAGAAATAACGGTAAACGATTTTAATGAAATAAATACAGTCGAAGACTTGCTCGTCAATAAAGTAAACCGTACAATCGACAGGTATGGCGAAACTTATTCGTCGGAAACAATCATTGACGCATATCCGCAAATTTTCACGTGGCTCGACCTGCTCGACCTTAACGTTTGGATAATATTGGCGCTTATGCTCTGCGTTGCAGGCTTCACAATGATTTCAGGCTTGCTCATAATCATTCTTGAACGTACAGGCATGATAGGCATACTCAAGGCCCTTGGCTCGGGCAACAAAGCCATTGCAAGAGTATTCTTATGGTTTGGTGCTTTCGTAATTGGCAGGGGACTGCTTTGGGGAAATATCATCGGCATAGGTCTCGTGGTATTGCAAAAATACACAGGCTTAGTAAAACTTGACGCGGCAACTTATTATGTAAGCACCGTACCTGTAGAATTCAACATCCCAATAATATTGCTTATTAATATCGGCACACTGCTTATAAGCCTATTGGTGCTTATAGCTCCAAGCTGTCTGGTTGCCACGGTCCACCCGGCAAAATCAATGAGATATGAATAAGCCTACAATTAAAGTGTTGAAGAAAAATAGTCTTTGACGACGTTCAATACATGTCAATAAAATAAGCCTTTATTAATAATAAAACAAAATGCGGCTTCTTGCAATTCAAGAGGCCGCATTTTATTGCATGAAAGATGACCTTTTGCAGGCTAAAAGACATCCTTTTGCAAATTAACGATATTTGGCATGTTTCATGCTTTAAAGCACCTTATCACCAAATTCATTGTTGCATTATCAATAACATATTGACATTCAATCATTTAACATGCATGTCCATACGCTTTATTTAAACCCGATTTTAACACTCGGAAATGTTACTTGTCGCACCAACTTGCTCCACTACGCATTATAAAACTTATCTTCTTACTGGCCGGAACTGTTGGTTTCTCCCATTTACCGTCACATACAAGTATTGTTACAGGCTCACCATCAGGTGCATCGTCAACTGCGTCTTGTACGTTGAAATGAGTACCGCTGCCGTCCGTCGCAACAACCAGATCGTAATGACGGATATAATCTTTCAAGGCCACAACTTTGCATCCAACAGCATCAGCCAGTAAACCTGCAACCAACCGCGCACCATAAACATTGTAATGGGTATTATCCTGTCTTCCGTCCGGAAGCGAAGCCACTTCACCAGGCTTATACCACATGTGCAACTTTTTAGATTGTTCAGGACCCAATTCCTGTTCAAGGTCATGCGTTATTTTATTGGCATCTATGAATGGCACGTTCATTTCTTCTGCAACTTTTCTCGGCGAAACAAGGTAATCGCCATGCGTATCTACGAGGACATCGCCTTCAACTAGTCCTTTAGACGAGTTATCCCGCTTATCATCGTCCTCGACAGCTGTTTTACTTTCGACAAATGCTCGTCTTACAACGCTATTGAACAATACAGGTATTCCTCCCCTTTGCCTCGTCTCTCTTACAAACTTCCTCAGATTGTCATCGAATGTCGAGCCGGGAACAGTATGGCGGGCTGTGTCTTTCTTCTCGTCGTTATGTCCGAACTGGATGAACACATAGTCGCCAGGAGTTATCTTGTCAAGTACTTTTTGCCAACGTCCTTCCGTGATGAAACTTTTTGACGAACGTCCGTTAACGGCATGGTTGTCAATGATAACATCTTCAGTGAAGAAATTCTTTAACATCATCCCCCAGCCTCTTTCAAGTTTGCCTCCACTGATATCCTTGTTGGCCATTGTAGAATCGCCAATCATGAATATCTTGACCCTGTTTCCTGTCTTGAAAGCAGAGAAAAGAAACACGCAAAAAAACGCCACCAAAACAGTTTTTATCAAACTATTTTTCATCATCAGTTGTTATTTACAATGCTAATAAGCTCATCAGGACTGACAAGATTTTGCTCGCCCGTTATCATATTCTTCAAAGTAATCTTGCCTTCCTTGATTTCATTCTCACCTGCAAGTGCTACGTATGGTATGCCGTTGCTGTTTGCATAATTCATTTGTTTCTTCATCTTGACCGCATCGGGATAAATCTCAGAAGCAATTCCACACGCACGTGCTTTTTGTATTATAGGTAGGCAATATGCGGTTTCCTTGTCACCAAAATTGATAAACAACAGCTTAGTACCTGTCATGGCGTTTTCCGGATATAAATCAAGTGCGTTGAGAACATCGAAAATTCTGTCTGCACCAAACGAAATGCCGACACCACTAAGTCCTGGCATGCCGAAAATACCAGTCAGGTTGTCATAACGGCCACCGCCGGTAATACTTCCAATCTGAACATCAAGAGCCTTAACTTCAAATATAGCTCCAGTGTAATAATTTAGTCCACGGGCCAAGGTGAGGTCAAGTTGCAACTCATTTTCAAGACCTGCGCCATCAAGAACACCAAATATGTAGCGCAATTCCTCAATGCCCTTCTGGCCTATTTCAGAATCTTTGAGCAGACTGCCAATTACATTGAGCTTTTCCTCGTTTGTACCACTCAAAGATATTATCGGCTGCAGTTTTTCTATTGCTTCATTGCTTAATCCATCAGCCGCCAACTCGGCATTGACATTATCCAGACCTATTTTGTCAAGCTTGTCAATTGCCACTGTTATGTCAACAATCTTGTCAGCCTCTCCTATATATTCGGCGATTCCTGTAAGAATCTTCCTATTGTTTACTTTTATTTGGACACGCACACCAAAACGCTTGAACACAGTATCGACAATCTGCACGAGTTCCACTTCGTTAAGCAAGGAGTCACTTCCAACAACATCGGCATCACACTGGTAGAACTCACGGTAACGACCTTTCTGCGGACGGTCTGCACGCCATACAGGTTGTATCTGATAACGCTTGAACGGCATCTGCAATTCATCCCTGTGCATAACTACAAAACGTGCAAACGGCACAGTAAGGTCATAACGCAGACCCTTCTCACAAAGTTTGGAAGCAAGATGCAACGAATCAGCATTCAGCAGGTCGTCACGCTCTATCTTACTAAGATAATCTCCACTGTTCAAAACTTTAAATAACAACTTATCTCCTTCTTCTCCATATTTTCCAAGCAGAGTCTGCAAAGTTTCCATTGCAGGAGTTTCAATCTGTTTGAATCCATATAAGGCAAAGACAGACCTGATTGTATCAAAGATATAATTCCGCTTTGACATTTCCAACGGAGAAAAGTCACGGGTTCCCTTGGGTATTGATGGTTTGTTCATTTTTGTTCAATTGTGAGTTGATAAATTAAAGAAATTAGAGAAGTTAAAGACGTCTCGATGATTAATAAGTCTTTAACTTCTCTCGTATTACGGCTAAGCCATTACTAAAACCGTACAATTATATTACTTTCTGACTATTGTCTGTTCACGGTCTGGACCTATGGAAATGATTTTGATAGGCGTATCCAACTCTGCCTCAAGGAACTTGATATAATTAACGAATTCCTCTGGGAAATCTTCTTCACACGTCATTTTTGTCATATCCGTGTTCCAGCCCTTAAGCTCTTTATAAACAGGCTCAATGCCGGTTTCTATATCATAAGGAAAGTCTGTTAACAACTGACCGTCACGCTTATATGCGACACAAGCCTTAATTGTTGCAAAGTTGTCAAGAACATCGCTCTTCATCATTATAAGTTGTGTGACTCCGTTCACCATTATCGCATAACGAAGGGCAACTAAGTCTATCCATCCGCATCTGCGCTCGCGTCCTGTAACAGCTCCATATTCATGTCCGAGCCTGCGTATTTCCGCACCTGTCTCGTCGAACAGCTCTGTCGGGAAAGGTCCGGAACCAACACGCGTACAATATGCCTTCATTATTCCGTACACTTCACCTATTTTGTTAGGGCCGACACCAAGTCCTACACATGCTCCGGCACAAATTGTATTTGATGACGTTACAAACGGATAGCTACCGAAATCAACATCAAGCATCGTTCCCTGGGCACCCTCACACAATATCGTCTTACCCTCCTTAAGAGCCTTATTGATTACATGTTCGGAATCAATTATGTTGAACTGGCGGATGAAATCAATTCCTTCCATCCATTTTTTCTCTACTTCGGTAATATCATAATCTGTGTATCCCAACGACTTGAGTATGCTCTCATGGCGCGCTTTGTGAGCTGCGTATTTTTCATTGAAGTTATCAAAAATATCACCTACACGCAAACCGTTGCGGGAAACTTTATCCGTATACGTAGGTCCGATACCCTTACCTGTCGTGCCGACCTTGGCTTTACCCTTCGCTTGTTCGTAAGCAGCATCAAGCAACCGGTGTGTCGGCATAATCAGATGTGCCTTTTTGGAAATATACAGTCTTTCTTTCAATGAATGCCCGCTTTTCTCCAATTCCTTGGCTTCGTCCATAAAAAGGTCAGGTGCCAACACGACACCATTTCCTATGACGTTAACCTTACCACCCTGGAATATACCGGAAGGAATGCTTCTTAACACATATTTTTCCCCTTCAAACTCAAGAGTATGTCCTGCATTCGGTCCACCTTGGAACCTGGCGATGACATCATATCCGGGGGTAAGCACGTCGACAACTTTACCTTTGCCTTCGTCTCCCCACTGTAAACCCAACAAAACGTCTATTTTGCCTTTTTCCATAATATAAAAAATGTGTTTATTCTTATCAGCAATTAGTAGTCTCTTTTTTCTTTTGGCGTGTCAACATGCCCAAACAAGTACTGCATATTCCATAAATACAGACGGAATAACTCTCCTTACGGAAACGCTTCAAATGCACACGCTCAAAGACTTCATCAACTTCGGGCAATCTAACTTCTGTTATCTTACCACAGACTGTGCATATCTGCGTACACAACTTATCTGCATAAACAACCTTGTATCTCATACCCTCCTGCATGCGGACACACTCTATAAGGTGTAAATCCATCAGCAGCTTCATTGTGTTGTACAATGTTGCCCTACATACAGGAAAGTTCATTTCTGACAACTTACCATCCAAATCTTGTATCGAGAAATAAGAGCTAAAACCATACACTGCTTCAAGCACAGCAAAGCGTTCTGGTGTCTTACGGCACTTATTATGTTCCAGATATCCGCTCAATACTTGTTTAGCTGAATCATAAGAATTAGCTTTCATTTCATACAAGGCATATTGTTTCTACAAAAGTACAACAATTTTTCCGTATAAACGGTTGGTTGTGTCAAAAAATATCCAAATCATATGTCTTAAATGCCGATTTCATTATCCGCATGTGCGTATCGTTCATTCCACCGAAACGTCGGACGGCATTACTAACAGCATGGCGTACAATCGTATCAGCACCATCATACGTTGCCTGGGCTTGATCAATAAACTCATTTATTTCACGTTCTTCAAGCTCAACACCTTTTGCAAACAACCGCGCCAAAACATTATAGCCACACAACAACACAAGTGTCTGTTCTGAGGATATCCACTTAAATGCCAAATCTTTAGCATCTGGTACATATTGAAACAGATTAAAAGCTGACATCTCAGCAATTTCCTGGTTTTGTATCTGACTTACCCAAAGCTCGACTAGATCGAACTTCATCTGTAGCGCCGGCATTATCAGCGTTGCTAATATTTTGCATTCCCTAATGTCTTCCTTCCACAATTCGATTGCAAGGTCGTAATCCTTGCCATATCGAGCAGCAATCGATTTTAATTCAGGAAGTCCGATGCCCCAATTTATCTTGTACCCAAGTCCCTTCTCACGCATTGACTGGGATACGACACCGTTCATATACAACCTGAAGCAGCTCTTGATCTCTTTTACTTTATCTTGTATATTTCCTTCCATTGCTTCAAATCAAAGTCGAGTATATCTTACTGTAACGCAACATCTGATGCTCATAAGTCTCCGAATAGTCGACTTTAATATCAATGATATTATTGGCATCGTCCATAATAGGAACAAGAATTGGATTTATGAAACCTTTATAAGGCGGAATACCAAGTTTGCCGTATCTTTCCAAGATCTTGTCATGCAACTCACCGTCCACCTTGACGGCATACTTCTCAACCAAACTTCTTGCCGCCTCAAAGTCGCCTTCACTCTTTATGCGCTGTACCTCGGCAAGCAATATACCAAAAAGACTTCTAAGTTTATCATAGTCGTTTATACGTACATAAGTCTTACCTCCGGTGTTTACAAGTTCAACGACATTTTCATCTCTACCATTTTCATAGCACCAACGTGCAATAAGAGCACGGTCGCGCATATGCGCTTCCTCTATATTGCATCCTTTCTTTATTCTCGCAAGCTGGGTCATCAGTCCATTCATCATATAAGAATAATACCCAGCCTTATAAGCGTCCTTATCCGGTAAAAGTCCCAACTCCAACATCTTCTCGTCTGCCACGAAATAAAGTCCGAACAAGTCCGCACGTGCTTCCTCTATCGTATTACCATAAGCCTTAAGTGCGTCAGGATCTGTTCCAGGTGCCAGCTGTCCACTGCCATGTCCGAGGCACTCATGCAAGTCGGTATGTATTATGTCGCACAAGTCGCCATACTTATCAATAAGTTCTTTTGTCGAACCGTCTATTACGAACTCTTCATCAAAACCATTGCCTCGTGCCGCCTCATTATACGCATTTATTATGTTACTTATAGTAACACTCTTGCTGCCGTAACGGGCTCTTATCCAATCTGCATTAGGAAGATTAATTCCTATTGCGGTAGAAGGGTATTCGCCACCGCCCAACATTGCTGCACAAATCACATTGGCTGATACACCATTTACTTGTTTCTTCCTGAATTTTGGGTCAATGGGCGAATGGTCTTCAAACCATTGGGCATTATCACTTATAAGACGTGTACGACATGTACCTTCAATGTCACGATATTCCACCAATCCTTCCCATGTACCCTTCAGGCCAAGCGGATCGTCATAAACTTCGATAAAGCCATTTATGAAATCAATTAACGAATCGCCTTCAGAAACCCATTCAATACAATAGTTGTTGAACACACGCAAATCGCCCGTTTCATAAAAATCAATCAACAACTCTATCACTTTACGTTGCCTGTCGTTTTCTGCTAGCTCATGAGCTTTGCCAAGCCAGAACACAATTTTTTTAATAGCAATAGAATATTTACCATTGGCATTCCAAATATTCTCCTTGATGATACCACCATCCTTCATTATGTCCGTATTTAAACCGTATGACAGCGGTTCATCATCGTTCACATCCTTAATTGAAGCATAGTAGTCTTCAACGTCTTTTTGACTTACTCCGTCATAGAAATTACACGCCGACGATTTGACCAAGTCTACACCATCCTTTTTACAGACTTTTACAGGCATAACTTCCGGATTGAATATCACAGGCAACAATTCATCACACAACCCGTCAACCGTCATGCCTGACAAGGGCAAAAGGCCGGCGTCAACAGATTTTACGGCATCGATAAAAAAACTCTCCGAAAATCCAGGCTCAAACTTGTCACAACCATAATGATGATATATGCCATTGGCAAACCAGACACGTTTAAGATAGACCTCAAATGCCTTGAAGTCGGATATGGTGCGGTCGCCTTTGTAATCAATGTATATAGCCTCGAGCGTTTTGCGTATTTTAAGATTGTACTTACCAAACTGGTCAAACGTTATGTCACGTCCGAATAGCGTGGCCTGTGACAAACAATACACTAATTTTTTTTGACGCAACGAAAGCCTGTCAAAACCGTCAAGACGGTATCTCAGCATCTGTATGTCTGCAAAACGTTGCTCTGTATATTTGAAATCTGCCATAGTTTGTTAAAATTATTCAGCAATATCGACTGTCAAACTGCAATAATGTGTCAATCAACATTTCCTGCACTATCGGCATCACCTCCATCCAACTTGTATTGCTTAGGAGTTATGCCCGTATATTTATAGAAAGCCGCATAAAACGATTGCCTGTTGGAAAAACCCACCATGTCGCTTATCTCTTCCATTTTAAGATTATCGTACCGTTTGTCTTTAAGTATCGTCTTGGCATACTCTATCCTATTCTTATTGACGAACGACGAATAGTTCATGTCGAAACAAACACTTACCACGGCTGATATGTAACGCGTATTTGTATGTAAATCATCAGCCAGTCGCTTAGCCGAATATTCCTTATCCTTAAACTTCTTCTTCTTTACCAAAACGTTTACGATTTTACCCTTCAACTCGTTCATAAGTTTAGGGTTCACCAACGAACGGTATGCAGCCTCTTTCCTTTCTGTTAAATTAACATTATATTTACTCATTCTATTATCTCCCAAATCTAATCTTTTTACTTAAAAAACAGCAAAACAAACGAGAAGTAAGCGTATAAATGCCCTTCTCGTACATTTTGGTTTTACCTACTTGCAAAGGTAGTATTTTTTCAATAAACATTGCTATATTTTTTCATTTTTAATAATAATTGAATTTGGTAAGTCAATATAACCGATGAAGTAACACATACCACTGTCAAGATAGAAGTGCAACACCTCCGCCGTTTCCCCGTCCATGGAGCGT
>OHGK01000077.1_pt1 | contig 68994 bp, 83 predicted proteins | sample 1567671 | NCBI WGS metagenome assembly OHGK01 (sample SAMEA3879577, study PRJEB24766) | human gut metagenome | biome: human-associated habitat; feature: feces | place: USA | collected 1985/1987 | reverse complement strand
TCCTCGATAGCTCAGTCGGTAGAGCACGCGGCTGTTAACCGCGCTGTCGTAGGTTCAAGTCCTACTCGGGGAGTTTGGGTCCATGGAGACCAGATTATCCGGCCCCATGGTCAAGCGGTTAAGACATCGCCCTTTCACGGCGGTAACACGAGTTCGAATCTCGTTGGGGTCATTTTATTGAAACAGGATTGTTTCAATGCATAAAATAAAATATGGCGACATAGCCAAGCGGTAAGGCGTGGGTCTGCAACACCCTGATCACCAGTTCAAATCTGGTTGTCGCCTCTGAAGGAATCACAGAAATGTGGTTCCTTTTTTCGTATAAAAAGCCTTTAAAATAAAGGAATTTCGACAATTTTAGTAATTATTACTAGAATTAACCGAAGTTCCTTTTTTAGTGGGAAAAGCCGTTTTGGAACAGGTTGGTACACTATAAATCGAAAGATAGTGTACCAATAGTGTACCGGAAAGCAAGAAAAAATGTAGTTCAGAAATTTTTCTGGGCTATCCTGATACTACCTTTTCCATAAATAATTCAGGTAAAGATCTAAAACATGCTTGTGACTTCTAGTGCCATTATAAATTTCAGAAAGAGGATATGTAGATAAATAGTACAATATGAAATATACATTATTGGATAGCTTATTACAAAGCCTCTTTTCTAAAGATTCAATTTCAAAGTGATATTCGTGTAAGTCTTGGACTAATTGAGCAGCTACCTTCGGATTAATAATACTGTAGAAGGAGGTTGAGAAAGCCTCCAGCAATTCTGTACGAAGGTTTAATAATGAGTTTTCAGCATAATTGCCAGACGGGGTTATTTGATACCAAGATAATACTTCATTTATTATGATGATCGCACAATCAGGCCAATCACTAGCAAAGTAGGACGTTAAAAATTCAGAATCAAAAAAGGTATTTTTGATAAATGCAACGATTTCTTTATGTTCTCTAGATGCAGGGAAGAACTTTTTGATTACGTTTAAAAAATTTGTTTCTTCAGAAAAAATAAAATCATAAAAGTGTAGGGTGTACTGCAGTTTATTTAAACTGATTAATTTATTAATTCGATATGGAAACAGAAAATAATCTACATCATCAGTATAATTTATCGGATTTGCTAAGTCATATAATGTTTCAAAAGATTGTTTTTGCTGGGTTATCTGGTAAAAATAAAATAAATAATATGTTTCACTAAGAGGAAAACAAAATGAGTTTCCGTGTTTATGGATACCTAATTGCTGTAAAGCAAGTTCATTATTTTTAAAAAATTTATTAAAGGAATTTCTTCTTCCACCACTCCCGCGGATTTCTGCTTTTCCATTGTCGTAATAATTTCTTTGATGTGTGGTAACGTTATATTGCTGAAATTCAATATCAGGAGGGGTAAGCAAATTTGTCCAGGCGTTACAGTCTCTCAAATATTGCTGAAATGTTTTGATAACTAAACTAGGATATTCTTCATAGCTTAAAATAAGGCTGTTTAGGATGGAACTACCAGTCGATGTGAAAGAAGCATATTTTATATTTTTTAAGATATTTAATTTTGCCAAATCTATTTCCACATCAATAATATCTTGTAAAGAACATTTCGTTCTAAGTTGTTCTTTTTGTCTTACTATTCTATTATGCATATCGAATTTATCCCAATAAAGATTTCGTTCAGTTGTTCTATTATTTGAGGATGATAAACTACCATTTAGAAAAGACGCAATAGCTTCGCAGGTATGAAATGGATGGTTTCCAATATACAACGAGTTGTTAGAATACATAGTTCCTCCTTAAATTAAAAAAGATGGCCTCAAAATGGAAAAATTTAAAATTTGAATTAAGGAAATAAAAGTCTCATATATGCACTAGGGTTAGATAAAATTATAGCATGCAAGGCAGGAAAGGAGAAGATAAATGAGAGTAGAAGCCGTTAGGATTTCACCATTGGAGGAACAAATCAAAGAAGCAATACCGGACAGGAATAAGTTGTACTCTATAATAGAACCGGAGAGGGTTAAGGTGTATGGGGAATGGGATAGCCCGTATATATCAGCTCTGCTGAATGAAAGGACAGTCAGCCGTTGGGAACGGGGAAAAGGGTACTTAATTTCATCCCAAACAGGAACGGGAAAATCGACATTTATCGAGGAGGTATTGATTCCGTTAGCTCAGGAATGTGGAAAGAAGGTGTTAATTGTCGTGCCAAGGGAAGCTTTAGCCATCCAGTTCAGGAAGAGAATAGGAGAAAAATTTTGTCCTGAACTGGTAAGGCAATATACATTCGAGGGAATCAAGCGAAAGGCGGAGTGGTCGAACTGTATGATCATTACATATCAATCTTTGGTATCATCTAGGGCAAGACAGAATTTATTGGAAGAAGCAAGAAAATTTGAGTTCGTAGTCTTGGACGAGGTTCACTGCTTCATGCTGGATGCTTTGTTTAATGTGTTCACGCAGTTTATATTTGAGTTTTTACTTACTAAGGTGGCACAGAGATCAAAGCGAGTGTACTTATCAGCAACGCCAGAAATAATTCTGGATAACATAGCAAAGGTGGAAGATAAGATGGTTCCGGATGAGTCTTATTGGAGAGCAAATGAGGCATTAACAGTCTACTGCTTTAAACGACATTATGATTATGTTTCGATTGCTTTTGGTGAGAAGAAACAGACAATTTTAGATTTTTTAAAAAAAATTGGCAAGGAGGAAAAAGCATTGATTTTTCTCCGATCGATGAATCAGGGGGAGGAGTTGGCAGAAGAATTAGGTTCCGATGCAGTATTCATCACAGCAATATCGAAACAGAGAGAACAGCGAGTTATATTTGACAGGCTGATGGAAACCGAACAATTTGATGGTCGTTACCTGATCGCAACGAGTTGGCTTGACGTGGGAGTGAATATTCGGGACGAAAAATTGCGTTACATTGTGAGTTTTCATCTGTGGCCAGAAAGTGTCATTCAGATGCTTGGACGGAAAAGGCACAAGGGGGAAAAGGATAGGGTAAAATTAATACTGCAGCTCCCATCAAAAAGAACAGTGGAGGCCAAGATTCAGGAATTAGAGGAGGAAAATGAAAGGATTTCGATCCTGGAGGAACGTTATATTGGAAGAATTGCAACTGATCTTTTAGCTCAACTTCCATTTCCACTTTATTTGCAGAGCGAAGGAGAAAAAATGAAATATCAAATTAATGAGTATACGGGGAAGACTAACCGATTCCATATTCGGTTTCTGCAGAAGTTACTTGACTATCCGGAAGATAAAACGTTTGTGGAGAATTACATGTCGATGATTGTAGAACTGTTTCCGGAATGCCAGGGATATGAAAATATGGATCGGGTTCTGCCAGTAGAGGAACAGGAGATAATGCAGTTTTTGGAGGAAACATTGGGAAAGGAGTTTACGAAAGAGGAAGTTTTGGATTTTTCTGATAAGCTTCTAAAATTGTTGCAGATTAACAGGAGGTCGGATCAGAAGGATAGTGTTCCTACCATGATCCTCAACAGAGCGATGTCAACGAGGAATATTCCTTATGAAATTGCGAATTTATCAGGTGAAAAAAAGAAAGGAATATGGACGATAAGGAGGAAATGATAATGAGTTATTTTGTATTAACGATGCCACATGCGACAGGACTTTTCACATGTACAGATTATTTGCTGGCAGACGCAGAAAAAGTGAAAGGGCGAGAGGAAGTACCGTTTACTTTTAAGGGGTGTGATTCAGAGGAAGAAGCATTCCAAATAATTCAGGAGGTATATCGTCCGGAGGTATTATTTCTATTTGGATTAGAGAATCTATGGCAGATAAGGAAAAATACGTTATATTCGGTTCGACCGGAGGAAATAAGAAACTGGGAGGAAGAGAGAATGACAGAATTAAAGGAGCATAGGTCAGAATTAAAAGTATATTCCAAGAAGGATTTATTGGAAATTTTCCCTTTTGGTCGCACGAAGCTGCAACAACTGCTTACGGCTGGAGTGCTGCCAGTCGTGAAAGTTGGCAAATCATACTTAACATCGGAAGCGCAGATCCAACGCTGGCTTTTTGAGAATACTGGGAAGGAGATTTTTTATTAAAGACGGAACCCCCTGGAACTACCTCCAGGGGTCCATTTTTTGGAGGGATATTATGGTAGAAAAAGAAACTATGAAAAAACGCCGTAAAAAGGGAGACGGTTCGATTACAATGAAAGAAAATGCTATTCAATTGATAAAAAGAATGGGACTGATTTAATATTATAAGTAGAAGTTAAAGAACGTGTTTACTTGATTGGGGACAGCCGGTGTGCTGTCCTCTTTTATTGTGGAAAAGGAGGAACAACATGGAAATTCAGGGATTAGAAAAGTCAGAAAAGCGCACACTGGACATTCAGTGGGTGAAAGAGCACCTGGTATGTCGTCTGGTGAACCGAAAGAATAACGAAGAACTGTTAAAAGAGATTCCGTATCGGAAATTTTATGATTTGGCGGTGGTTTATTATGTACTAATGCAGCAAGTAGAAGATGGAATGCTTTTCTGGACCATTCGGAAGGAACAGGCGGAAGTATTGGGACTGGAGGAAGAAAGCCTGTTTACACTGGCTCTGGAAAATACTAGAAGACGGTTTCCAATCCAGTTTACTGCTTTGGAACAGGCAATCCGGCAGTTTACGTTAGAGGCAGGGATTGATTTGGAAGAAGAATGTAATGAAGAGGCTGAGACGGAACAGGAAACAGGCAGTATGTACCTGTTGTCGAATACATTTCATACGTATGGAGCTGTTGCAATGCTGTATCCCGATGTGTGGGAAAGGATTGCAGACCGTTTTCAGTCAGATTTAATTATCCTGCCATCCAGCTGCCATGAAGTATTGGTGCTTCCATATACAAAAGATGTTTCCGTTTCAGATTTGGCAGATATTGTATTTACCGTAAACAGGGAGTGTGTAGCGCCGGAAGACATGCTGTCTGATTCCGTTTATTTATATCGGAGGCTAGAAAAAAGGATTGTAATGGCAGGGAGAACCGAACAGGAGGAAATCGAATGAGCATTATCAAGTCAGGGAAGAAAAAACTGGACAGGAAGAGCGGATGTGTGCTGATAGAAGGTGATGGAAGAAAGCTGGACATGCTGGAAGATGAAAGCATAGACTGCATCATTACGGATCATCCATGGCTGGATATTCTTTCCAACCGAGGGGGAAACCGTTCATTTTCTGACTATGAATGTTTCCGGTATGAGCTGGAGGACTTTCAGGAGAAAGCCAGAGTCTTAAAAGCCGGATGCTTTTTAGCGGAATTTCTTCCCGCTGAAAATGAAAGCAATTACCGGTATCTGTATCAGATAAAGGAATTTGCCAGCCAGTGCGGTCTGGAGTATTACAGCAAGGTAAGCTGGAAAAAGGGGAGTTTTGTAAGCAATACGGGAAGAAAAGCCAAGAACAGCCAGGACATTATGATTTTTACCAAGGGAAAGGCTCGGTGCATGAGACTGGACAGCAAGAAGATTAAAAAGGACGGAAGGATTCATTACATGAGTGGGGCGGCAAGGATGCTGCCCGCCATGTTTGATGTGGAACCCGTTCCCAGAAATCAAAAGATTCATCAAAGTGAACTGCCCGTAGAACTCTGCGAACAGCTGATCCCGTATCTGACAAGGGAGGGAGAAGTGATACTGGATCAGTTTGCCGGAAGCGGAGCAGTAGGAGTGGCGGCCCTTAGACTGGGAAGAAGGTGCATTATGATAGAAAAATCCCATGAAGATATGGAACAGATTCGGAAACGGGTCGGGTAAGGTGGCTATCTTTTAACAGAGTACATTTGTTTTTGCTTTTTATAAAACAGGGGTTCGCTTAATGCTGTGGTTATGTTACACTGGAGACAGTGTAGAGAGAGGAATGTCCAATGGAGTTAAAAAGAGATATTTACAAACAATTACTGGATTGGAAGAAACGGGATTCTCACAAGGTTTTGGAACTTAGGGGAGCACGTCAGGTAGGAAAGACCTATATCCTGAATAAATTTGCACAGGAGAATTATCCGATTTATTTATACATCAATATGGTGCAGACAACAGGACAGGAGTTTTTGGAGTGTCTGGAAAGGGCCACAGCCTGGGAGCCTGGAATGCCCAGAAAAGAACGGCCGCTCCATGAGGCTATGAGATTGTTTGACGGACGTTTTCAGGACACAAAAGATACCATCGTTATTATTGACGAAATTCAGGATTCTGCGAAAGTCTATTCTCTGATTCGTCAGTTTGCCAGAGAATTTTCCTGTCATTTTGTTGTTACAGGAAGTTATCTGGGAAAAACCTTATCCAAAGAGTATTTCCAGCCAGTTGGCGATCTGGATATTATGACGCTGGATACACTGACATTTGAAGAATTTCTGGATGCCGGAGGAAAACGGGACTTATATGATACTGTAGATTTGCTGGGAGGAAGTCCGCATAAGGACTATGATGAGCTGAAACGCTATTATGATATTTACTGCCAGATTGGCGGTTATCCTGCGGTTGTGAAAACATATCTGGAAACAAAGAGCCTGGAAGCGTGCAGGATAGAACTGGAACGTGTGATCCATATTTTTACTGAGGAATCACAGGGTTATTTTGATGATATTCTGGATATTAATCTGTTTGAACAGCTTCTTCCTGCAGTTGCACGGACCATGATAAGAGAGAAAAAAGGTTCGGAAGACTTAATCTCTGAATTATCAAAGATTGTTTATAAACAGGAAAGCAATCGGTTCAGTAAAAGGAGTATCAATCAGGCCATTGCGTGGCTGTATCGTTCCCATATCCTGGATTTTTGCGGAAAAGCCAATGACTGTAATCCTATGGATGTTTCAGCGAACAGCCGGTTTTACTTCCTGGATATTGGAGTATGCAGAAGTTTTTTGGATATAGTGGGAGCAGATTTGCCGACGCTTCGCAGCACCATAAATGAAAACTTTGTTTATATTGATTTATTAAAACGGGTACGTTCCAGAAAAATTTCTGGAACAGCCCCCATGTTTGGCCTGTATAAAGAAGGCGAAATAGATTTTCTGATTAACAGCAGAGAGAATTATAAAACGTATGGCGTTGAAGTGAAGGCTGGAAAATCAGAAGGGAAAACGGCTCAATTACTTTTGAAGGATGGAAAAGTAGAGGCTGTCTATTTCCTAAAGGGTGATACCTATGGTGGGGCATCTGACAGAAAAATTACCGTACCGATTTATCTGGTGGGGCGGGTACAGTTTGATTTTGTGGATAAATAAAATGAAAAGTGGAGAAAAACAAGTTCATTTGAAAAAGACGTGGGAAACTGCGTCTTTTTCTATACCATTTAAAGGATAGCAGAATTATTTCTGTATAAATTTGTATGAGAGTCTGGTATAATGGAGACAGTGTTGGAAAAGGAGTGAAATTATGCGGATTGAACTGGAAAGAACGGCATATAAAAAGCTACTCGAATGGAAGAAAAATGCAGGACGCTCCACGTTGGAAGTATCAGGTGCACGTCAGGTAGGAAAGACGTATCTTGTAAATAAGTTTGCAGATAAGGAATACAAGCAGAAGATCTATATTAATCTTCTGGAACTTTCAGGAGAACTTTTCTTAAATCAGTATGAAAAACTCTGGAGCGAAATGACGCAGGGGAAACGCTTTGAAAATCCGGTATATGAGTTAATTCGCCGTTATGAGCCATCTTTTACTGATTCGCCGGATACAGTGGTTATTATTGATGAAATTCAGGAGTCAGCAGAAATCTATAATCGGGTTCGTGAATTTACCCGTCAGCTTTCCAGTGATTTTATTATAACAGGAAGTTATTTGGGTAGAGTGTTGAATAAGGAGTTTAAGTATTCAGCAGGAGATTTGGATTCCATTGAAATACAAACTCTGAGTTTTGAAGAATTTTTAAGAGCAATGGGAAAATGGGAACTGTACGATCAACTGGATATTTATGGCGGCAGTGGAGAAACGGTTTACAAGAAACTGGAAGAACTTTATCAGATATACTGTACGATTGGCGGCTATCCAGCTGTGGTACTGTCTTATCTGGAACAAAAAAATATCGAGCAGTGTCAGGCAGTTCTGGAAAAGATTGTTCACCTGTTTGCTAATGAGAGCAGACGGTATTTTGAGGATATTCTGGAATATGATACGTATGAAAATATCTTTACCAGCGTAGCCAGAATCCTTGTAAAAGAGAAAAAGGGTCTGGATGCAGATAGTTTTAGCGAGGAACTGCAGAGCATAGTCATAAAAGAATATTCCAGCAATCTTTCAAAGGCAGAGGTGAATCGTGCGATTGATTGGCTGCACAGCGCTGGGATTATTGGCTTTGCCGGAAAACTGACGGGATGTGATATATTGTCTTATAAAGCCAAATCCAGAGCCTTTTTTATGGATCTGGGATTGACAACCTATTTTTTGACCCAGACCGGATGTGCGTCAGGAGATATACAGGGAGTAGTGAACGAGAATTTTGTATTCCTGGATTTACGTCGGCGAATTTCATTTCCAAGAGAAATTGCGCTGGAGACTCCGGCTTTTGCCACATGGGGAAACTATGAGATCGATTTTTATGTAAAATCCATCAAAGGACAGCATACTTATGCAGTAGAAGTAAAATCTGGTAAAAACAGCAGCCGGACAATGGATGAGGTGCTGGAAAAGAAGAAAGCAGATTATATTTTATATACCAAGGGGAAAACCCATGGAGGGGTAAAGGATCATATCTATACAATACCGATTTATGGTTTGGCGAAATTTCGGTTTGAATGAGATTAAGGAGCGGATAACAGGATGACGTTGAACAATCAGTTTTTTATTCCCAATGAAATTGAATTAGAGAGAGACGTACAGCAGGAATTGCTGAGATGGAAAGAAAAACGCCATAAAACTGTACTGCAGGTAGAAGGGCCTCGTCAGGTTGGAAAAACGCATGAGGTAAAAAAGTTTGCCAGCAGTCATTATGAACAGGTGATTTATGTGAATCTGGTTCGTGATGAGTACGGATTTGAGGATTCCATGAGTGAACCGGCTTTCATGGAGGCATACTGCAGCCGTTCAGGTCTGGGGCATTATCAGGATGATGAAACCACCATTTTGATTATTGATGAGATACAGGAAAGTCAGGCTGTGTACAATTCCATTCGTGATTTAAGAGAACGGTTAAACTGCGATATGATTGTCAGCGGAAGTTATCTGGCAAGAACCGTGAATTCAAGGGACTTCTTTTTACCGGCCGGTATCGCATATCTTCGGATGTTCCCGTTATCTTTTCAAGAGTTTTGTCGGGCAGAAGGATTAGAAGAAATCTTTGTAGGATTGAAATTAAACGGCGAGTCTGATCCGGAGGATTACGAGAAATTAGAGCAGGCATATCGGGTTTATCGGCAGATTGGCGGCTATCCGCAGGTTGTAACCACGTATTTAAACGGCCATAGTCTGGGAGACTGTCTGGATGTACTGGAAGATCTGGTTCGTACTTTTACGGCAGAGTCCAGCAGATTCTTTTCCAATAGTACGGCATTAAGTATTTTTCAGGAAGTGTACAAGGCCGTACTGGTTCAGATGGTAGAAGAAAAGAAAGGAACCGGAAGGAATTTCATTGAAGAGGTAACGAACTTTGTGAAAGATTCTGTAAAAGAACCAGTGAGCCGGAATGAGGTGCGGACGGCAGCTTCCTGGTTACTCTATTCTGGTGTGATTGGATACTGTGATTTATATAACAATGGAGATGTGACGGATGTAGTGAGCAATCGCAGGGCGTACTTTGCTGATACGGGAATTGCCAATTATGTAGCGGGAACTGTAGCTATCCCGGTGGATGCGATAGAGGGAATACTGACAGAAACCTTTGCTTATACAGAATTAAACCGTCTCTATCAGTGTCCGGCCAGCAGAAAAACAGTGCTTGGAGATAAACCATGTTTTTCTGTGTGTGGAGACTATGAGTTGGATTTCGTAGTAGTTGATAAGGAACGGATCCGGTATGGCATTGAAGTAAAGAGCAGTGATAACCGGGCGAGATCTTTGCATTTTTATAAAGAAAAGGGATTTGTTGACCGGGCGTTTCGGGCTGTACCGACACATGGAGATCATGGAGAAAAGATTGAGACGATTCCAGTTTATGCGATTGGGAAAGTGTTGGAACAGTAGCTTCTATAATATGATTATCGAAGAAATGAAAGAAGAGTTGGGAGAAGAACATTCAGAAGTTAAAAATTTGGTCGATGAGCTTGAGTTTGACAGTTGGAAAAAAGAGGATTATAAGTGTTATTGGTAAAGATAGTGTACCAATAGTGTACCAAAACGGCAGTTAAGGGGTGGAAATGCTGATAAAATAAGGGTTTGCGGCTGATTTTTTTATGGTCTGCAACACCCTGACACCAGTTCAAATCTGGTTGTCGCCTCTACATGAGAACCATCAAATAGATGGTTCTTTTTTTTATTTTGTAGTAAATATTGACATCTTTTATTATAACATATATTATATATATGAATTTAGTTTATATATATATCATGGAGGGGATAATCTATGAATCGAACTGTAGAGAGAACGTTTGCTATATTGCAGTTGATTGCAGAAAGCAAGGGGGGAATTACGTTACAGGAAATTGCAAATGAAATGGAAATGGCAAAAAGTAGTACATATGTGATTGTGCAGACTTTACTGGAATTAAATTATATTACTACAGTCCAGAACAATAATAAAAAATATTGCTTGGGAATAGAAGCTTTTTCTTTGGGAATGAAGTATGTGGACGATATGAGTTTAGTAAAACAATGTTCTATTTATCTTCCGCCAATTGCAGAAAAATATAGTAAGACCGCATTTGTAGCTGTACTTCAGGGAACGAAGGTTGTCTATATATATAAATATGTAGCTCAGAAGGCCAGACTGGCATCTTGTGCATTAGGGAGTAGAAAAGATGCATATGCTACATCTTTGGGAAAAGCAATTATTGCATTTTTACCTGAGGAAGAACAGAAGGAGTTATTGGATAAAATTCAATTTAAAGCATTGACAGAAAGAACTATAACATCAAAGGAGCGTTTAATGGAGGAGTTGGAGAAAACTCGTCTTCGCGGATATTCCTTGGATGCAAAAGAATTGGAAGATATTACCAGTTGCTGTGGGGCACCTGTTTTTGACTACAGTGGGAAGGTAATAGCAGCTATTTCTCTATCTGATATTTATAATAAAGAGTTGGATGATGAAGTAGTTGCAGAAGAGCTAAAAGAGATTGCGTTGCAGATATCTACCAGCCTAGGTTATCACCAGAGATAAAAAGAATCTCTGGTTTTTTTATATTTAGTAGATAATACTATGATTATATCTATTTAAAAAAAATAAATATAAAAATAAACAAAAATGTTGACAGAACCATGTAAAGATTATATACTATATATAGTTCATGAATTAAGTTCACATATATAAACAAATGTAGCAATTTAAGGAAGGCAGTAAATGCCTTTAAATTTTAATTAATCATATGAACGGAGTTCTTAAATATGAACAATCAAAATATAATTTCTTTTAAAAAATTTGATTTAGTATGTTTTTCTGTGCTAGCGGCTATTTCAGAAATTATGAGCTATATGCTTCTAAATGTATTAAATAGCGGATTTTATTTTAGTTTTTCTACAGTGCTGTGTCTTATTACAATGCTGCGTTGGGGGGCTATAGGAATTATACCAGGTGTTATTGGCAGTGTTTTTGGAATTTTCTTTTTTGATATGAATTTGTGGGGCGGATTTTTATATTATGGAGTGGCGAATTTATTTTTGGTTATACCCATGCTACTTTACGGCAAGCGCGATCGTAATCGAATTTCTGAGGACTCTCTTAAATTGTTTTTGTATATTTTGTTATCGCATATTTGTCTGTCAATAGGAAAAGGCTTTGCAATTTTGATTATATCCGGTGAGATAACAGGAGTTATTGATTATTTCGGAGCAACATTTTTAATCTTAGTGATGAATGAAATTATTTGCATGGTCTTAAAAATGCGAGAAGGTTTAATTTGCGACATGCGAAATTATTTTAACGAAGGGGAAAGGTGTTAATATGAAACAGACAGAGATTAAAATGCGGGAACCTCATGCAAAAAATATATGGAAGGCTGTGGTGAAGGATTGGAGGTTATATGTACTGTTACTTCCTTTGGTAATTTGGTTTGCTATTTGGGCTTACAAGCCCATGGGCGGATTATTAATTGCTTTTAAGCGTTTTGACCCCCAGTTCGGTGTCTGGGGAAGTGAGTGTGAGTTTCCGTATAAATCAAGGGTAATGGCAACCTGAGAACCCTTAAAAACCCTTAAAGTCCCTTACATGGCGAGAAATCCCATGAAATGGGGCTTTTTTAGGCTTAAAGGGTAGGAAATCCACTTAAAAATTTAATGCGAACTAAATGGCAACTTGAAAAAGAAAAATGCGATTTAAAAGGGGAAAATATAGGTGGCGAGATGCCTGGAAAGTGTGGGTTTTAAAATCGTTTAAAAGCCTTTTAAAGAATATTATAAAAGTGCTTTAAAGTATTGATTTTGTGGGATTTTGACCTTTTAAAAGGTTTTAAAATTATCGTTCAAAATACGGATTTGAAAGAAAAATTTAATATGAACCAAATGGCAACCATAAATGGCAACTAAAAAAGAGCAGTTTCAGGAGCGTGGCAGAACGTCTGAAAATGCTCTTTTTCTATGTCTTAAAGCATAGTGGTAAATGCAATTAAACTATATCATGCAAAAGAGGGACGGTCAACATACAATATATTTCCGTTTCTTCTTATATGTCGCTTCTGGGAACGGACAGTTTTTGTGTACCATTCATCCGATCCATTTCTTCATAGATGATAGTGTGGACACGATGCTGTCCTCGCCGATCCAGTTTGTTGTATGTGGTAAGAAGTTCTTTTTCATCATTTGATAATGCCGGTGCAGATGTCGTGTCTTCAATTCCGGTTAATATCCAAGTACATGATATGCGAATATCCTTTTTTGAATATTTCATCAATTCTATAATTGCTTCCATTGGAAGTCCCCGTTTATTATTTTCAATTTCACTTAACGCTCCTTGCGAAATGCAAAGCAATTTAGAAAAATCTTTCTGATTCATAGAAAGAATAGTGTTTCGTGTATATGCTAATCGTTCCCCTACTGACTTCAAAAGAAAAACCTCCATTTATTCAAAATAGGATAATGTATATTCAAAATAGAATTGACAATATCCAAAACAGGATATATAATCAAAATGTACCAATAATACAAAAGCCATTATATCACGAAAAATGATAACTGAATAGGTTATTTTGTAACAGCGGTACAGAAAAAAATAACGGATAACGCTAAAGGAGGGCGAGTGGAAGTTGAAAAATAACAGAATAAGTAATCTCGCTGAATTCAGACGGTGGGTAAAAATACGGTTGGTGGAGAAAGAGATCTCCCAGAACGAGCTGGCAAGGCAGATGGGCATCCCACACGCAAGAATTAGCGAAGCAACACACGGAAAGCAGTCCGGAAACAAATACATCATTCCTATTATTGAGGAACTGGATGGAGATGTGGATGATTTTAAAGAGTTTTTAAAAGCCATTTAAGGAGGAGCGTATGAAGAAACAGTTTTTAGAAAGCAAATTCGGAAAAGAACTTGTATCCATGATTACTGAATGGGATCAGGCATTGGAGAAGAATAGTAGAAGCGGAGAGGATAAGGATATTTTGAGAACACTGGCATGGTGTCAGGCACAGTGGGAAGTGTACCGGATGGCGATAAAGCACTTTTACGGAGTAGAATATCACTTTAGCAGAACGGATGAGTATTACGGTTTGTGTACCGAGGATGAGAGCGATTGGTTGATGAAGGTTGACCGTAAGCTGGTAATGAGTCTCCGGTGCGAAATAACTGAAGATGTGGCTGATGCATTGATGAGAGCGTGGGAAAATGGTGGAAAGCTGAACATCTTGGAACAGCCTGAAAAATGTACTATAAACGACAGAAAACGAAATCGAGAAGCGTTGCGGAAAGCGTTGCAGGAAACAATGGAAATCGTATTGGAAAGCGAGTTATTTACAAACGCAGCCAAACGTGGGATTGAAGATTATGAACATGTTGTTTCCTGCAACATTCCGATGATGACCGACTTAGTTCTCAGTATCTATGAGAATATTCTCTATGAAGTCAGGGACTGATATTCCCTACTCCTTGAAATAGGTACGGAGTTGCTGATGGTATTCATTTATTGCGCCGACTGTCATTCCAACGATGTAATCATGGAGCATATCCTGATCGTTGAGCATTTTATAGAATGATGGACGCTTGATATTGTGGATGCGACAGTATTCGTCAACATATAAATCTCCGGTTTTCTGACCTTGAGTGCTGATAGCGGTTTTAGAAAAATTAGTAGACATTTACGGCAAACACCTCCTTTCTACGGAGATTATACCAGAAAAATTGAAAAGCGAACAGTCGAAACCGGCGTAAGCCGGTCATGCAGGGATAGCCTCCTGCATCTGATGATGACAGGCTGTAAGGTGGTGATGTGATGGGACAGATGCTTACCGCAAAGCAGGTGGCAGAGGTCAAAGGATGCAGTTATCAATATGTGAAGCGAATAATTAAAGAAGGTAAACTTCAGGCACAGGAAATCCTGAATGATAAAAACAGAAAGACCTATCTGGTGCCGCTGGAGGCTCTGGACGAGGAACTACAGCAGAAATGGTATCAGATGAATCTGGAGAACCCACCGGAGGAGATAAGCACTCCGGAGCCGGTAACGGATAAAAAGGCGGTAGACCATTTCTCAGAAAGCGAAAGGCAGGAGATTGATTTCTGGATCAGCCTTGTGGAGCAGTGGCAGCAGTACCGGATGAAGCCGGGAGTTACCTGCAAAGCAGATGTTGATAAGAAATTCGTTGCTTTATGCGGACTGGAATATCCGGACAAAGAGATTTCTGTTGATATCCTGTACCGGAAGTGGAAAGCGGTTAAAGAAAATGATTTAGACGGTCTCATTGACAAGAGGGGTAAATGGAAAAAGGGAACCAGCAGCATTGATGATACGATATGGCAAGCGTTTCTGTATTTCTACCTTGATGAGAGCCAGCATCCGATCCAGAAGTGCCTGGACTACACCAAGATGTGGGCTCAGGAAAAAAGACCGGATTTATACACCGACATTCCAAGCTATTCCGCTTTTTACCGCAGACTCAACAACGAGGTGCCGGAAGGTGTCAAGGTGCTGGGACGTGAGGGACATAAAGCCTACAATGACCGCTGCGCTCCGTTTATCCGCAGAATTTATGAGGATATCGAAAGCAATGAGTGGTGGATTGCTGATAACCATACCTTTGATGTCATGGTAAAGGACAAGAATGGAAACATCCACAGACCTTATTTGACAGCATTTCTGGATGCACGAAGCGGTATTTTTACCGGATTCCATATTACATACAATCCCTGCTCCGAGGCTACACTGATAGCACTGCGGAAGGGAATCCTCAAATATGGCATACCGGATAACATCTACGTGGATAATGGTCGAGAGTTCCTGACCTTCGATATCGGAGGCTTGGGACACCGTAAGAAGAAACCAAAGGATGGCGAGGAGAAATTTGAGCCACCGGGAGTATTCAAGAGACTTGGCATTAACATGACAAATGCGATTGTCCGGAATGCGAAGGCAAAAATCATCGAGAGACGGTTTGAGGATGTTAAAAATGACCTTTCAAGGCTTTTTAATACCTACACCGGAGGAAGTGTGGTGGAGAAGCCGGAGCGATTGAAATTCGTACTGAAGAAAGAGCAGATTTATACGGATGAGGAATTTGAGGAGTATGTGACAGCGGTTCTGGAGTGGTATTTCAACATGGAAGCCTACAACGGAGCTGTGGAAGCCGACAAGGGAAAATGCAAGATGGATGTTTTCAACGAGCATCTGAAACGGAAACGTGTGGCATCGGCTGAGGAGCTTAACCTCATGCTGATGAGAAGCACTAGACCGCAGCAGGTTACAAGGCGAGGAGTTCACTTGGATATTGGAGGTGGACGCATCGACTTTTGGAATGATGATTTTGTACATCTGATGCTCGGAAAGAAAGTTTACTTCCGTTATGATCCGGAGAATTTAAGCGAGGTCAGAATTTACGATCTGGAAGACCGTTACATTATGTCAGTACCTGCAGACAATACCGCAGTTCTTTCCTATAATGCCAGCAAGGATGATGTCAAGGCAGCGATGGCGAAGACCAGAAGGCTGGAGCGTATCGCAAGGGAATACAAGGAAAACGCTATTCTGGCAGATGTGGACAAGATTACTGCAATGGAGCTTGTGCTTAAGCAAGCCGAGCGAAACAAAGCGAACTATCAGGGCAAACCGAATCCATCCCTGCTTGAGGTTCAGAGGGCAGACGAAGAACCAGTATTCAAGAAAGTGGTTGGCGGTGCAGACCTTGATGTAATGAATAGAAATGCAGCCATAAGGCGAGGAGGTAAATGATGAGTAAACAGTACAACACAAAGCTTCAGGAGAGATTAGAGAAGTTCCTGAAGGACGAAAATTTGAGTCAGGCAAAGGCAGCCCCGATTCTTGGAATCAGTCAGGCAGCACTCAGCCAGTACCGCAGAAGTATGTACGATAAGGGCGATATTGAAGCGGTGGAAAATAAGCTGAAGGAGTTCTTTCAGATTCAGGAAGAGAAAACACAGAATGCGCAGAAAGCGGAACCTTTCAGAACCAAGACTTCAGCCGGGTACATACCGACAACCATTTCCGAGGAAGCGTACAAGTTGATCCGGTACTGCCAGCTGGAGAAGGGAATTGTAGTTATTGATGGGGATGCCGGGATCGGAAAGACGAAAGCAGCAGCCAAGTTCCTGCAGGACAATCCTTCAACAACAGTTTATGTGAAAGCAACACCGAGTACCGGCTCAACAAGAAGCCTTTTAAAGATGATTGCAAAGACATTAAAACTCCCTGAAAACCAGCGCACCGAGGATTTATCGGTATCCATTCAGGAGAAGCTCAGAGAGACTGATAAGGTTATCATTATCGATGAAGCACAGAATCTTAAATTCCTCACTCTGGAAGAAATCAGAGGGTGGGTAGATGAAGATATATTTACCGGAAAGCCGGGTATTGGAATCGTACTCATCGGAAATGTGGAAGTCTACAATAAGATGCTCGGAAAGCAGGAAGCAATTTTCGCCCAGCAGTTCAACCGCACGAAGCTCCATGGAAGGTACCGCACATCGGATATCCAGAGAGAAGACGTTGTCAAATTCTTCCCGGTGTTGGAAGAGAAGGGAATGCAGAAAGAGATTGACTACCTTCTGAGCATCAGCCACAGCAAATGGGGAATTCGTGGAATGGTGAGTGTGTTCAATAACGCAGTCAACAACGAGGATATTTCCTTTGAGGGGCTGGAAAAAATGGCAAATACAATGGGAATCCGCTTCATATAGGAGGGCAGGACATGGAAAAGTGTTATATCGTGACTGTGATATGCCTGACGCTGATTGTACTGGCATATATCGGGAATAAAAAGGACAAGAAGTAAGAGAAAACGGAGGTAAATGCAAAATGAAGAACCCTAAAGAAAGAAGTACCGCAATTTTGGTCGGTGTAGCTGCTGGTGCAATCTTGATGGCTCTTATGTTTATGATTGTATTCGGCTTGCATACTGGAATAGCCGGTGTGGTACTGGTACTGCTGATTGTTGCAGTATCTGCAATATCAGGATGGTTAATAGGATGGAATCAGCGTATCCAGAGGAGTAACTATTACTCATACATGAAAGGGTACTGTGAGGGATTGAAAAAGAAAACGCTGATCATTAGGCATCCGGTATGCGAATGCAAATTCACGTTTCCGGATAGATAACAATGTGCCGGGGCTTATGCCCCAGCCTTAATGTAGCCACTGAATGGTGATGGTCACAAGCCCATGAAATGCAGAGTGAGGCAAAACTGAATAAAAGGAGGATTCAGGCATGGTGGTATGTCCTAAGTGCCGGAAACCATACACTGGACGTCCGGCATTGTCGAGGGTGGATAATAAAACGGATATCTGCCCGGATTGCGGTATGAGAGAAGCTATTGAGAGTATACCGGGGATGAATGACAGAAAGAGAATTGATCCGGCAGAACGCACAAGAAGGTTGGTACAATCCACCGGAAACCGATGGGCGATGGAAAATTTCAATGCAACACACAGTTGAGGTCGGGAGGTGATGAGGTGCCGGGAAAGATTACGGTGAGGAATTACACCACACTGACAGATTATGCAGCATTGCTACGAGCTGGAATGTACCTTGCTGGAAAGAAGGAAGAGGCAGAAGATAATGGATTCCGGTTTAAGGTTACAGAGAGTGAAAGGCATGGTGTAGTGGTAAAGATTGCGGAGGTGGATAAGTGAAGAATGGAAAGAAGCCGACACTGGCACAAAAGAAGTTTCTGCAGGATACCGGGCTGGATTCTGAAAAGTGGCTGATCGTTAAGGACACTCCAGAGGAGATGGTCATTGTCAGCAGAATTGCCCTGCAGAGGAGGAGTGGAAAAACAAAGACTATAAGAAAGGCGAAGAAATGAGCGAAAAATCAGATGTTAAGGTTCCGGAGGAAATTCGGAAAGGATGGGAAGAGGCAAGGTTGTGTGCCAACCTGATCCGGGAAGGTAAAGCCAAGATTATGATTGCAACCAGAAAAGACGGTACCACGTACCGATACACGAAGCCAAAGTAAGGAGGTGCAGCATGGTTTTAAGAGAAGAAATGTACTTTGAGCCGAGGACGATCAGTCCGGGAGGAAGCATCCGCTGGTTCGGAGCGACCTATTCGGCAGATCCGATGCTCTATCATGCGGAGCAGACGGTTTATATCAGGGATAACGGAAAGATGCTGTTCATCTATGAGTTAAAAAGTGACAAATTATCCGAAGAGGAAAAAATCGAAGCAGTGTTCACACTGATCTGTAAGATTGAAAAGCCGGAAAAGGGACACCGGTATGGCAGAAAAATTACATAAGGGGCATTTGCCCCTCTTAATGCAGCCACCGCAAGGTGATGGTCACAAGCCCATAAAATGCAGAGTGGGAGAGGAGAATGGCATGATAGCAAGGATTATACGGACAATCCTGCAGTATCCGGTTGGAGCTGAGGTCGGCTTTACGGATGAATTTACAACAGAATACCGGACTGTGACGGGATATCAGTACAGTCATGGAGCCTTCTATGTGCTCTTCTCTGAAAGAAGCATGGTACACATGAACCGGCTGGATGAGCTGGTTGTGTCAGTAAAAATCAAAAGGAGGGCACGAGATGCAAGCAAGCAAAAAAGTGACTAAGGGTGGTGGAGTGACCATCCCAAGAGGTATCCGTCAGGAGACCGGCATTCTTCCGGGAGTTCCGGTTGACATTACAACGAATGAAGACGGCATCCACATTCAGAAGCATGTTCCGGCTTGTTTCCATTGCGGAACGGTGGATGATGTGAAAATGGTCTGTGGTATTGAGATCTGCAGGGAATGTGCAGCCAAGATTGCGGAGGTATTCAGATGATGTCAGATGTAATGGAAATCAAAGCAAAGGCTGACCGGTTAGTGGAGCTGACCAGCCAGCAGAGTGTAATCAAGGCAGAGATTGACGAGATCAAAGCGTGGTTCGAGAAGCTGGCAACGGATGACCTGAGGGACACCAAGAAAAAGACCATTGACTATTGGGGCAGCAACAATTCCAAGGTTGTGGTCGGAAACAGCGAGACTGTAAAACCGGTCTCCATGACAATGGTTAAGAAGCTGCTGGGTGACGTGTTCGGGGATTTTGTGAAAGAGGATACCGCATACAAGATGACGGAGCCATGCAAGAGACTGTTTACCATGATGTTTATGGGCAATTACACCGAGGGAAGCTTGGACGAGACAATCAAGGCAATCACAGCTGATGAGAAGATCCAACGTACCCTGAAAAAGAAGCTGAAGGGCAAGTATGAAAAGGATACGGAGACATTGATGAAGCTGGTGGGGCTGCCGGAGCAGGAAGCCAGCGACTGGGCATATCTGACTGCGGAGATCATCAACTGGGAATGGATGCTGCAGATATTAAAGTCAGCAGAGTGGAAAGGAACACCGCAGGAGGCGGTTGAAATCATCCGGGCAGCCATTATCGTGGATGAGGGCATCAAGGTAACGGTGGAGGCTGAGAAAACGGAATAACCGGAAAGGAGAGGCAGATGAGAGCGATAGAGCAGTTTCAAATCAGAAAAATATATGCCATCGGCAATGCACTTGGCATTAAGGCATCCGGCAACGAGGATGAACTCCATGTGCTGGTGGGAGGTGTGACCGGAAAAGACTCTATAAAAAGTCTTACATACCAAGAGGCTTGTACAGTGATTGCACGTCTGGAGGAGCTGCAGGGTAAAACTGCCTCTCCAAAGCCGAGAAGCAAAATGCCGAAGGAACATCAGAGCAGACCGGGCGGAGTCACATCCGGTCAGCAGAAAAAAATCTGGTTCCTCATGTATGAGCTTAAGAAATACGATGAGGTGCCAAACGATGTGCAGCTGGGGGACAGACTTTGTGCGGTCATCAAAAAGGAATTTGGTGCGGATGCCATTGCCAAGAACCCGTTTGCATGGATAACCTTTGAGCAAGGGAATAACCTGATCGAGATTTTAAAGAGATATGTGGCAAGTGCCAGAAAGAGAGGCGAGGCATAATGGACTTGCTGGAAAAGGTGCAAATGGAAAATCTGGACGAGGAGCAGAAAATGCTTGCGGAACTGATTGGGCTGGAGGCTTTCAAGAGCCTCGTGAGGGCTTTTAATGGCACTTCCATCTACATTCCGAAAATTGAAAGTCTGGAAAAAGCGGTTCGTGACGAAATGATTAAAGAGGAGTTTGACGGAGGAAATTACAGAGAACTGGCTCTGAAATTTGGATTGACAGAAACGTGGATTCGCAATATAGTTTTAGACAAAGCAAAAGAGATAAAAGCCAGACCGATAGATGGTCAGGTGAATCTTACGGACTTCTTAGAATGAATATATTTTCTTAAGTGCTTTATTTTAATATTTATGATTTAGGAGATACACTTGTGTTAGACACGCAGGTGTATCTTTTTTTGTGTGAGGTGAGAGGATGAGCGAATGGATTATAACTACAGCAATCACATTGGGAATTGGAGTGATTACATATTTTCTGAAACGCACCATGAGTCAGGTTGACAAGCATGGAGAGGAGATCAGAAGGATAGACAATGAGAGGGTTACTAAGACAGATCTGAAAGAAAGCACCGAGGAATTAAAAAAAGACATCCGGCAGATTCGGGAAGACTATACACCCAAGAACGTGCATGAAAAAGATTTTGACGAATGCCGGGCTGATATCAAACAGATCAAAGCAGAGTATCTGACGAAGGATGATTTTATACGGGAAATGAACAAGATGGACAGAAAGCTGGATCAGATGCTGGAACTTATGCTGAAGAAGTAGGAGGTCGAAAAGATGAGCAGAGAAACAGAAAAAAGGCAGCTTCGGGCTGGCAACTTTACAATGAACAATGGCAGGGTGCTGTCGACAATAAACCTGCTCCGGGAAAAATACAATGCACTCCGGAGTGTGGAGAAGGCAGTCAGCTACGAAGGCATTGAAAAGCAGGAATTTGTAGACAGCGTTAATTTCCTTGCAGAAGAGGGTTATATCTACTTGAGGGATATTAAAACACGTGAAGATGCATCCCTTGCGGACTGTGATTATCAGACACTGGAAGCCAAAGTCACAGGCAAAGGCATCCGGCTCCTTGGCGGTGGGATTGCTGATAACATGGTTGATCTTGGCGATTAACGATGGAACAGAAAGAGAGAAGACGCAGCACCGGCAAGGTGGACAGATTACCGCCAGAACTGAAGGACACTGTGGAGCAGATGCTCCTGACCGGCTGCACATATAAAGAAATTGTTGCATTCCTGAAAGAGAATGGCGAAGAAATGTCACAGATGGCGATCTGTACTTATGCAAAGAAGTATCTTGCCACTGTGGAGATGATAACGGTGGCACAGAGCAATTTCTCCATGCTGATGGATGAAATGAACCGGTATCCGGATCTGGACACTTCGGAGGCACTCATCCGTCTGGCGAGCCATCATGTCATGAATGCCCTTACCAACGTGGATGAGGAGCAGATGAAGGAAGTACCGATTGAGAAGCTGATCAAGGAGACCAATGGTCTCATCCGGGCAGCTGCTTATAAGAAGCGGATTGAAGTACAGAATCGTGATAATTACGAAGCCGGACTGGAGGCAGTCAAGAGCCTTGTATTTGAGGCTATGGCGAAGGAAAATCCGGAACTCTACCGTCAGGTGAGTGCATACCTGAACAAGAAGAAAAACGAAGGACTGGAGGGATAAAAGGTGATGTGGTATGTAATTCAAGTTATGACCGGCAAGGAAGATGATATTGCCGGGAAATTGAAAGAGCAGGGCATCCGGGCTCTTGTCCCGAAGGAAAATCGTCTGATACGCTCCGGAGGTTCATGGTCACAGAGAGAATACATCCTGTTTGCCGGATATGTATTCCTGAACATGAATTACAATGCGGATAACTATTACAAGGTTAAGGGAATTCCGGGAGTGATCCAGTTTCTTGGAGATAACAGGAATCCGTCAAGACTTTCCTATCTGGAGGCAGAGTGGATCATGCTGCTGACTGGGGAGAATAACCAGCCGATTGAACCTACAGTTGTCAGGGCTCTGGGCGATGGAAATTATGAGGCTGTGAAAGGTGTTCTTGAAAAATTTGAAAACCGCATCATCAAGTATGATAAGCGGAGCAGGAAAGCAACCTTTGAGATTACGATCTGTAATGAGAAAAAGGAAGTCCAGCTGAGCATCCGGCTGGAGGAAGATGAGGAACTAAGCCTTGCCGGGTCTGGCAGGGATGGGGCAGAAGGTGCAGCACAAGCGGTTTTAAAAGAAGCCACCTGATGGCATACGGTTGATTCGTCCCGATGCCGGAAGCTGGCGGACATAGAGAAAGGGAACTGAGCAGAAAAAGTACACTGGTTGGGTGGCGAAGCCTACCCATCGGGCTTGTTCTGGCAGTTCTCTTTTTTGAATGGTGTAAAAACACCGTTTAAAAACACGCTAAACCCATTTAAAATCGTTTGAATGATGAAAGTGGGGGAAATTATCGCTGAAACACAAAAATGCAAATATGGGGCAAATATGAGCCTTAAAATTTTACGGAAAGGCAGGTGGTGGGTGTGCGAGCAGGAAAAAAAGAAAGCATCGGTGTTCTGATCGGAGCGATGGCAGAGGCTGAGAGCTTCTATGATGATACCGAGGCTGTTACAAGCGATTTAAAAAGCCTTTTAAACATCTTTTTAAAAAAGGACAGTTCTTCGGAACGTGTGCAGATTTTGAAAGATTATGAATCCGGAGCACCGCTTACCGGAAAAGGAGGCATCCGCCAGAGGCTGGGAGCCATTGATATGGAATTTTTCGGCAGGGCATACTTTCCACATTATTTTTCCAGACCATCCCCTGAATTTCACCGGGAACTGGATAATATATGGCAGCAAGGAGTTTTGAAAGGGGAATATCCGACTACACCGGCAAAGGTAAAGAAGATCAGCCGGATGAATGGAACCAAACGAGTGGTCGCAGCTCCACGTGGACACGCAAAGTCCACGAGCCTTACTTTTAAAGGCAGCATTCATGCCATAGTTTATGAATACAAGCATTATCCGATTATCATATCCGACAGCTCAGAGCAGGCTGAGGGATTTCTCGATAACATCAGGGTAGAGTTTGAGGAGAACGAAGCTCTGAAGGAGGACTTCGGGAGCCTGGTCGGAAAAGTCTGGAGAAGCAACGTACTGATCACAAGCACCAACATCAAAGTTGAGGCAATCGGATCGGGAAAGAAGATCCGAGGCAGAAAACACAGAAACTGGAGACCAGACCTTCTGGTTCTGGATGATATTGAAAATGACGAGAACGTCCGGACACCGGAGCAGCGAAAGAAACTTGAAAGCTGGTTTTTAAAAGCTGTTTCAAAAGCCGGTGATGATTACACGGACATTATCTATATTGGAACATTATTGCATTATGACAGCCTTCTGGCGAAAACCCTGAACAATCCGGGATATAAAGCCATTAAATACAAGGCGGTCATTTCTTTTTCCAACGAAGAGGATCTATGGAAGGAATGGGAGGAGATTTACACAGACCTTTCAAACGAGAACCACGAAGCCGATGCGAGAGAGTTTTTTGAAAGGCACCGGGAGAAGATGTTGGAAGGCACGGAGGTTCTGTGGGAGGAGAAACTGTCTTATTATGATCTGATGGTTATGAGGTTGACAGAAGGCGAGGCATCCTTCAACTCCGAGGAACAGAACGAGCCTATCAATCCGGAAGACTGTATTTTCAATTCTGAATGGTTTGAATTCTATAATGAAGCAGAAATCGACTTCAAGAACCGGGACTTCCTTTTCTTTGGCTTTGTCGATCCGTCACTTGGAAAGACCAAGCACAGCGACTTTTCCGCCATCATCACGCTGGCGAAGCACAAAGTATCCGGGTATATGTATGTCATGGATGCGGATATCGAACGCAGACATCCGGATAAAATTATCGGTGACATTCTGGAGAAGGAGAAGATGCTCCGCAGGGATTATGGCAGGGGCTATAAGAAGTTCGGAGCTGAGACGGTGCAGTTCCAGTGGTTCCTGAAGGAAGAATTGGCAAAGGCATCTGCAAAAGCTGGGTTATACCTTCCGATCGAGGAGGTACCGCAGACCAGCGATAAGACAATGCGTATACAGACGATGCAGCCGGATGTAAAGAACCATTACATCAAGTTCAATAAAAGGCACAAGAGACTGCTGGAGCAGATGGAACACTTCCCGATGGGAGCGCACGATGATGGTGTGGATGCTCTGGAAGGATGCAGAACGATTGCCAAGAAGATGAAACGGTTCCGGGTGCTGGATAAAGGGAAATTAGGATTATAGGAGGTAACGGTCATGCCGGTTATTTATATGGACAGGGCTTCCATTGAAAGCCTGACAGAAAAAGATATCCGTGAGATCATCGATGAGAACAGCACGGATGTAAAATACGGAATGCTGCATGATTACTATGTTGGCAATCATAGAATCCTTGGAGAAAACAAGAAGGACAGCACAGCTCCGAACAACCGTCTGGTCAATAATATGGCAAAATACATCACGGATACCGCCACCGGTTACTTCGTGGGTGAGCCGATTGTCTATGACTCCCAGAATGATGAATACCTGCAGACAGTGCAGGATATTTTTGATTACAACGATGAGCAGGATCACAACATGGAGCTGGCGAAGCAGTGCAGCATTTGCGGAAGCTGCTTTGAAATGCTCTATTTGGATGAGGATGCCAAGATAAGGCTTGCGAGGGTTCCGGCTGCTAACGGAATTATGATTTGCGAGACGGACAGTGGATTTTCCACTCCGATGGCATTTATACGAACCATTATTTCAAAGGATAAGGATGACAACGTAATCAGGAAGGTGGAGTTCTGGAATTCCAGTCTTGTGATGCGATTCCAGTCATTGAATAATGGATACCTGAACATGATAGCAGTTGAGGAACATTACTGGCAGGACGTTCCGTTTGTGGAATACATCAACAACGAGGAAAGGCTTGGAGATTTTGAGGGTGTCATTACGGAGATTGATGCCTATAACAAGGTGCAGAGTAACACTGCAAACTATTTCCAGTATAATGATGATGCCATTTTAAAGGTTTTAAAACTTGGAGATGTCAGCAGTCAGGACATTGCTGACATGAAGGAAAAAGGAGCTATCATTCTGGAGGATGGAGGAGATGTGGACTGGCTCCTGAAGACGATTGATGATACTGCACTGGAAAATTATAAGAACCGGCTCCGTGAGGATATTCACACTGGAGCCAATGTGCCACATATGTGTGATGAGTCTTTTGGAGGAAACCTATCCGGAGTGGCTATATCCTATAAATTATGGGGACTGGAGCAGATATGTTCGATTAAGGAACGGAAGTTCAAGAAAGGACTGCAGCGCAGGATTGAGCTGATCACAAATATCTTGAACATCATGGGGCACAATTATGATTACAGAGACATTGTTCCAAAATTCCGCAGGAACCGTCCTCAGAATGATATGGAAACAGCACAGATTGTCACGATGCTGGCAAATGACCTTTCAAGGGAGACCAGACTGCAGCTGATGCCAGGTGTTGAAAATGTTCAGGATGAGCTGAGAAAACTGGAGGAAGAAAAGAACAAGGAGCAGGAAGACTTCGGAGTATATAAGAATTTTACCAAGGCTTTTCAGGGTGCAGCTGACAGAACGGAGGCGGTAACGGATGAGCCAGAAGGAACGTAACGAGTGGATTGAGCGAGCCAAGCAGAGGGTTCTCAATAATGCAGAGATTACAGACCAATCCGTAAAAGAGATAATGTTTCTCTTTGATGAAGCAGCATGGACGCTTGAAACGGAAATCAATTCTATGTTTCAAAAATATGCCACAGAGAATGGTCTGACGAATGCAGAGGCTTCCAAGCTGCTGACCGGAAGTGAATATTCCCGATGGAAAAAGGGGATTGAAGAATACCTGAAGGAAGCTGAAGGGGATTCCAAGACACTTCTGGAACTGAACACGCTGGCAATGAAGTCGCGGATCAGCAGGAAGGAGCAGATGCTTGCTACCGTTTACCAGACAATGATAACACTGTCGAGGGATACGGAAACGAAGATAACAGGTCTGCTGGGTGATATGTTCAAGACCAATTATTACCGGGGCTGTTATGATGTGCAGAGCATCCTTGGTGTTGGATTCAATGTTTCCAAGGTAGATGTGAAGATGCTCCAAAGGATACTGAAGCATCCGTGGTCTGGAAAGAATTACTCGCAAGCACTGTGGGAAAATACTGATAAACTTGCCACTCTCGCCAAGAGAGAGCTGACGATGGGATTTATGAATGGCTCCAGCGTACAGAAGATGGCAAAGGAAATCAATGATGTCATGGGCAAGGGACGCTATGCTGCAGAAAGGCTTGTCCGGACGGAGAGCAGCTATTTCTCTAATCAGGGAGAACTTGCTTCTTATAGGGAAATGGGAATTCAGGAGTATACTTTTCTTGGAGGTGGTTGCGAAATATGTATGGAATTAAATGGACAATCTTTTCCGCTGGATGAGGCAGAGCCGGGGCTTAATCTACCACCGATTCATCCGAATTGTAAATGCACAATCAAGGCAAAAGCAAAGATTGATTTATTTAAAGACCGGGAAGGAGTGAATCCACTGGAGAGCAATCCGAAGTTTGAGGAGTGGAAGAAGAAATATGTTGACACTCCAGCTCCGGAACCTATAATAAAACTATCAGAGAATGAACAGCACGCAATAAATAGCTATATAAGCAGCGAGGCATACACGTGGAATGACAAGCTGAGAAGGGGCGTCAAACTGACGAAGGAAGAAAAGAAACAGATTAGCAATCTGGATTCAGCTCTTCAGAAGATGCCGACCTATCAGGGAGTGTTATATCGCTCTGTTTCTGATTTTGGAATACCAGATGTGCAGGAGTTTATTGTGGGGCATAAGCCCGGTATGGAAATTAGTTTTCCTGAATTTCTTTCAAGTTCCACTGAGGTATATGATGACAGTTTCCCGATTCAGTATGTTATTACATCAAAGACCGGGCGAGATATACGGAAATTTAACTCTCAGGAAAAAGAGATTTTGTTTGAAAGAGATTCGATGTTCTACATATCCAAGGTGGTTAATAACGTGATTTACATGGAGGAAATATAATGAGCAATCCATATTCAGATAAACGGTGGAGTGATGCACCGAAACCAGTTAATAGCGAGTGTAATTCGTGTAAATATCATTACGGATTCGGAAAATGCGAGAAACATCCGGAGGGAATACCAAAGGAGAAGCTAAAACAGTCTTTTCCGGGTACGGAAAATTATAATAAAAAATATTGCGAACACAAGAGCAAATAAGCACCCAGCCGGGTGCTTATTTAATTGCAAAAAATATGGACTCAAGCATCGTTTAAAAGCATTTTAAATGGTGCTTTTGTTATACAAAATTTAGACCAGGAGGTAAAAAAGATGGATGGAACAACCACCATGCAGGGTACTGAGCAGGAAGTTCAGAACACTGCAACAGAAACGCAGGGACAGCAGACAGCGGAAAGTACACCGGAGAAAGTAAGTACCCTCCAGAAGTTTATTGATGGACTTTTTGGCGGTGGAAAGAAAGCTGAAGGGGCTGAACCTGAAAAAAAGGATGGAGATCCTGCTGCGGAAAAAGCTGAAGAGGAGAAATCCTTCACTCAGGCAGATGTAGATGCTGCCATCGAAGCTGCGAAACAGCAGTGGTTAGATGAAGCTGCGGAGGCAGAGCGTGTCAAAAAACTCACTCCGGAGGAAAAGGCAAAAGAGGAGCAGGAGAAAAAAGACTCCGAGATTGCCAGTTTGAGAAGCCAGCTCTTGCAGAAAGAGCTGAGAGAGAGTGCGACTAAATCTCTGGAAACGGATGGATTCCCGGTTGGTCTTGCAGATGTGCTTGACTATTCCAGCAAGGAGCGCATGGAAGAAACCCTGAAGAATACCACAAAGGTTTTTAAGGACAGTCTGGCAGTGGCAATCCAGTCCCGGCTGAAGGGTAAGACACCGGAAGGACTCGGCGGAGCAGCTTCTGCTGAAAATCTGTTAAGAGACCAGATCGCAAGAAATGTCAGAGGATTATAAGGAGGAGAAAGTAAATGAATACCATTGAAACCGCAACAATTATTCAGAGCGAGTTAGACAAGGCTGCAGTGGAGCAGGCTACTTCCGGTTGGATGGAAGTAAATGAGAAGTTGGTTAAGTACACCGGTGGTGCGGAGGTCAAGATTCCGAGTCTCGATATGGACGGAATGGCTGATTATGATCGCACCAATGGATTTGTGCAGGGCAGCGTGAATTTCCAGTATGAAACCAAGAAGATGACTCAGGACAGAGGACGCTCTTTCAGTTTTGATGAGAACGATGTGGATGAGACAAATTTTGTATTGACTGCATCCACTGTTATGGGCGAGTTCCAGAGAACCAAGGTTGTTCCTGAGATTGATGCATATCGTTACAGTACCATCGCTGCAGCGTGTATCAAGAAGGGCAAGGCATCCGGAGGCTATACCGCTGATGAAGCAACCATTCTCCAGAAACTTTACTATGATATTGCAGCTGTTCAGGCGATCGTTGGACAGAACACACCGCTGGTTATCACCATTGATTCCATGGTAGCAGCAATCTTAAGCATGTCCGAAAAACTCTCAAAGAAGCTGGATATAACCGATTTCAAGCAGGGAGATGTAACTCTTAAGGTTCGCAGTTTGGATGGTATCCATCCTTTAATCCCGGTAAGCTCCGACAGAATGAAGACTGAGTACCTTTTCAAGGATGGCGTGACTTCCGGTCAGGAAGCTGGTGGATTTGCTCCTACTGAAAACAGCAAGAGCATCAATTGGATCATCACTCCGAGAAAGGCACCTATTGCAGTGTCCAAGACGGATAAAATGAGAATTTTTGATCCGGAAACCAACCAGAAGGCAAGAGCATGGGCGATGGATTATCGTAAGTTCCACGATATCTGGATTCCTGCTCGTAAGGTGGAACAGTGCTTTGTTAATGTGAAAGAAGAATTAGCCCAGGGGGGAAAGGAGTAGACCATGAGCGAGATCGAATTAAAGAGAGCGAATGTAGTGAAGCGTGTTGATTCCGAGGACAAAGCCAAGGCTCTGGAAGCCAAGGGGTTTGTCAGAACAGATGGAACAGTTACGAATAAAACAGAAAGTAATGCCGCATCTGAAGCTGTAATCAATGAATTGAAAGAGCAGCTTTTAAAAGCAGGAAAAGTCATTGAAGCGTCGGATGCTAGAAGGGGAGAACTGGAAAAGGAGCTGACTTCGACGAAAGAAAAGCTGGAGGAGGCTTCTAAATATGCAGAAGAAGCTGATAAAAAGATAGCTACTCTGGAAGCTGAACTTTCTGGCACGAAGGAACAGTTGGAGGCTGCTTTGAAGAAAAATAAGGCTGCAGAGAAAAAATAAGGAGGAACTGCCATGACAAAGGAGCAGGAGGACTGGTTAGTAGCGGAAGTGATGGACAGCATGAAGATGTCAGAAACGGAAGAACGGTCAGCCAGAAGGTATGTCAAAAGGGCAGTGGATAAGATCCTGATTTATTGCAACCGTGAAGATCTGCCGGAGCAGCTTCTCAGCACTGCAGCACAGATTGCCGAAGATATGTTGAAGGCTGATCTGGTAAAGACCGGCGAGAAGGAAGTGGCGAGTATCAATCGTGGTGATACCGCCATTTCTTATCGTGACGGAAGTGGTAATCAGAAAGCCACTGTTGATTTTATGAAGGACTATGAAAAATCCCTTAACCGTTTTAAAAAAATAAATCTGCCGAAGGATTTAGCAAAATGACAGAAGCTGATATCCTTGCAACAACATACGAAGATACCGTGACCGTTTACAGAGCTTTCAAAGATACCCTTCCGGGTGGAGAAAGCGTTTTTAAAAGCGGTCTGGATGGAAAAGTTGTGTATGAAGATGTGGAATGCGCATTGTCTACACATACAGGTGGAAAGCTGCAGCAATCGAAATCTACTGCGAAGACGGAAACAACTTTTTGTCTGTTTACCCGTCCGGAAGTTGATATTCAGACCAATGATTTCCTTGTGATCACGCACTTTGGAAAGAAAATTGAAGCGGTTGCAGGTTTTCCTGAGTGCATGAAGTCCCATAATAATATCCCGGTCAAGTTGGACAAGGAAACTGTTTAATACTGAGTATAAGATTGAGGGGCTGGAAGAATGGGAGAAACGACTCTCACAAGCCATAGAGAGCCAGTACCCGGCTGAGTTCCGGGAGATGGTTATTGATTTGGCGGTTCAGCTTCAGGGAAAGGTCAAGGATAACACTCCAGTCAAGACTGGACACTTGCGGAATGAGTGGCACGTTGGGAGTATAGAAAAGCGAGGCAATGAATATTACATCGAGGTCTATAACAACGTGGAGTATGCCGAGCCGGTGGAATATGGACACCGGGCAAGAGGTGGAAAGGGCTTTGTAAAAGGAGCCCACATGATGGAGCTTTCCCTTCAGGAAGTGCAGAAACACCTTCCCGGTTATCTCCGGGAGTGGATGAATGACTTCCTGAATACTCATGAACTTTAGGAGGTGGACTATGGAACATCCGATTATCCAGATAAAAAATGCAATCACAGCATTGCTGAAAGGGATTGATCCGGATACCGATGTCTTTTACGAGGAAATAAAAGGCACGGAAGAAAAGCATGGGCTTGATGAACCAGAAACCTATTACTTCGTAGATATCATTCCGAATGGGAACGAGACGGTCGACAGATTTTTTACGGATATGGGAGTGTTGGTTGATATTGCTTACCACGAGAAAAGCGAGAGCAATACCGCCTATTTGATTAAAGGGGCAGAGATTGATGCGGTTGTCCGCCCGGTGTTCAGTTTTGGAGACAGGAACATAACCATCAATGATGCCAATATGAAAGTATCAGACCATGTGCTGCATTACAGTTTTACCATAAACTTCCGTCAGGCACGGGAGCAGACGAATGAGTTTGAACCGATGGGAGAGCTTGAAGTGGCTATTAGAAAAGGAGTGTGATTTAAATGAGTTTAGGATTACCGAGTTTTAGCATGATTTTCAGTGGAAAAGCAGTGTCTGCCATTGAAAGAAGTGCAAGGGGTATCGTTGCCATGATTCTCACGGACGGTACCGAAGGTGGAAAAGACTTGAATATTTACAAGAAGGTGGATGAGGTTGATTTTCAGAACTGGACAGAGCAGAACTACAACTATTTGAAGCTGGTGTTCGCTGGAGCTCCGTCTACTGTCATTACAATCCGCAGAGCAGAAAATGCAGAAGGGTACAATGCTGAACTTAAGAAGCTGAAAGATCTGAAATGGAACTACCTTACCATTCCCGGTCTTGGTTCTACTGATACAACAACAATCTCAGCGTGGATCAAGCAGTACCGTGATGATGAGAGAAAGACCTTCAAGGCGGTTCTGGCACACTGTAAGGGAGATCATGAAGGAATCATCAATCTCACAACAGAGAATATCTCCACGACCATTACCGGCGCAAAGCATACTGCAGCTGAGTATTGTGCGAGAATTGCCGGGGTACTTGCAGGGCTTTCCCTTGCAAGAAGCAGCACATATTATGTATTGGACGATATTTCTGAAGCAGAAACTCCGGACGATCCGGATGATCGTATCAATGCTGGTGAGCTGGTCATTGTCTTTGATGGAAGGAAGTACAAGATTGGGCGAGGCGTGAACAGCCTTGTCAGTTTCACGACAGAAAAGACAGAGGATGTCCGTTTTATCAAGATTGTAGAAGGAATGGACTTATACATGGATGACATCAGGGAAACCTATGAGGAAAGCTATGTCGGCAAGATCATCAATGACTACGATGGAAAGCAGATGTTCGTGGCTGCCATTGGTGCTTACCACAAAGGGCTACTCGGCAATGTGCTGGATAAATCCTATGATAATGTGGTGGCGATTGATATCGATGCACAGCGTACTTATCTGGAGAGCAGAGGAATGGATACTTCCGAGATGGATGATATTGCAGTTGCTAAAGCTAACACCGGAACAAAGGTATTTATCGCTAGCAATGTAAAGTTTGTAAACGCAATGGAAGATCTGAAAATGAATGTCAATATGTAGGAGGTAAACGGATATGGAAGTTATCAGAGGTAATAAGACTCTCTCCGGAACATGGGGAGAACTCTGGATCAACGGAGAGAAGATTTTTGAATTCTCCAAAATTGAAATGAAAGTAACTGCTAACCGTGAGGATGTGCAGCTGGGAATTGATGTGGACAGCAAGATTACCGGTCTGAAGGGCGAAGGTTCTTATACCGTGAAAAAGGTATATACCAGAGCAAAGGAAATCTTGGAGAACTGGAAAAAGGGCATGGATGTCCGTGCAGAGGTTATTGCGAAGCTGGCGGATCCTGATGCTGTTGGAGGTCAGATCGAACGCTGGGCTTGTGATAATGTATGGCACAATGAGATTCCGGTTGTGAACTGGGAGAAGGGTGGAATTATCGAGGAAGAAGTTTCTATCGGATTCACACCTTCTGATCTGCAGAATTTGGATGCTGTTGCGTAGGAGGTTGCTATGGAAAAAAAGAAAGAAGATATTTTCAAAGCCTTTACAGCGAAGGCTGTTCAGAGATTAAAGGATAAAAAGGTTACAAAGTACGAGACTTTATATGTTCCGAGCATTGACCAGAACATCAAGATCCGGAACCTGAACTATCCGGAAATTGTGGAATGCACGGAGATTGACGATAAGCAAGATCCGAACGCATCTGATAAGTATTGTATTTATCTGGCAGTTGTTGAGCCTGATTTAAGGGCGGTCGCAATGGAATTAAAGGATCAGGGCGAGATCAAGACCTATCCGGAAGTGGTTGATATTTTCGAGATGAATGAGATTACATCCATTGCTACGGAAATTATGAAATTGTCCGGTGTGATCGGAAGTAAAAAAGTGACGGTTGTTGAAGAACAAAAAAACTCATAGACCAAGACGGTGAGTGTTATTTCCTGCATTATTATATTCAAAAAGGCTTCAAGCTGGAGTATCTGCTCCAGCTTGGGGTGGAAGAAAAATGTTTCTATTATGCATCGATGTTAAAGAGCATTGAAGAACGTGAGCAGCTGTTTTCGGGAGGTGGAGATGGCTAAATGAGTGTTGTAGGAAGTATTTCCATCCGGGATAATGCCAGCTCTGTGCTAAAGAGCATCCGACAAGAACAGACCGCCCTCCGGAAAGATGCAGCTGAAACGAGGAAAGAGCTGCAGCGTGCTTGGGATAAAACTTACACTGCTAAGATCAATACCGAATCGGCAACAAGAAAGACGGATGGGCTAACCGGAAAGGTAAAGCAGTTAGGAAAAACAGTAATATCCCCAGTCATTAAGGCGAAGGATGCAGCCAGTGCGACAATAACAAAAGTCAGCAATGGAATTAAGACGGTTGGAAAAAAGGTGGCAACTCCGGTCATTAAGATAAAGGATTCTGCCACATCAAAAGTAAAATCAATAAAAAATGCATTAACGGGGGTGGCGAAAAAAGTAACCACACCCGTTATTAAATTGAAAGATGCAATCACTTCTAAAGTCACAAAGATAACTGGGAAGCTGAAAGCATTAGGTGGGAAGATTTTTTCCCCGATAGTAAGGCTGAAGGATGCCACAGCAAGTGGAATATCTGCTATCAGTGGCAAACTCAAGACCTTGGCAGCAACCGTGGCTATTCCAGTAACGATTGTAGCAACAGCGGTGGTGGGCGGTGCTGTAATGGAGGGAGCTGCACTGGAGCAGAGCATTGGTGGCGTGGAAACATTGTTCAAGGAGAATGCTAGTGTTGTTAAAGCCAATGCGGATGCAGCGTTTAAGACAGCCGGTCTATCTGCCAATGAGTATATGTCACAGGTCACAAGTTTTTCTGCATCACTTTTGAGCAGCTTGGGTGGTGATACCGCTAAGGCTGCAGAAGTTGCTGATATGGCTATGATTGACATGGCAGACAACGCAAACAAATTTGGCACCGACATGGAGTCTATTCAGAATGCGTATCAGGGATTTGCTAAGCAGAATTACACGATGCTGGATAATCTTAAGTTGGGATATGGCGGTACGCAGGAAGAAATGCAGAGACTGCTTCAGGATGCCAGCAAGATATCAGGTGTTAAGTATGATATCAGCAACTTGTCTGATGTTTACAGTGCTATTCATGTGATTCAGAATGAACTCGGAGTAACCGGAACAACCGCAAAAGAAGCCGGACAGACCTTTAGTGGTTCGTTCTCAGCGATGAAGGCAGCAGCAAAGAACGTTCTTGGAAATATGGCGATTGGCGGAGATATAACCGGATCAATGGAACAGTTGGTGGATAGTGCGTCGACATTCTTATTCGATAATGCGGTTCCGATGATTGGACGTGTATTCTCATCACTGCCAAGCGTGGTTAAAACTGGGGTTAAAAAAGCGGTACCGAAAATCAAGACGCTTGGAAGAGATATAGTGGTCGGATTGAAGGACGGGCTTAAGGAAATGTTCCCTTCAATGGCTCCTGTAATTGAAAACGGATTCAATGCTGCCATTACAGTTGTACCGGAATTTATTTCAGGAATTAAGAGTGTGGTTTCCACGCTTGGGTCTCTGGCTGCCGGGTTTGCACCGCTGATTCCGCAGCTTGTCTCATTTGGTAGCGGTATGACTACTACCATCCAGCAGGTAGTCAGTGCGTGCGTACCGGCTCTAACAAGCATTATTTCCACTGTACAGATGATGCTACCGGTAATTCTCCCAGTAATCCAAACGGTGGTTTCCACGATAGGAAACATCATCGGTCAGGCAGCTCCAGTCATTGCCGGTCTAGTACAAGGTATTGGAACTGTGGTTTCTGCACTGGCTCCGGTATTCAGTACGATTTTCTCTGAAATCGGAGAAAAAGTTGGAAGTGTCATTTCATTTGTCGGTGAGAGGATGGGTTTTATTCAGGAAGTCATCGGAACGGTGGCTCCATTGATTGGGGACATCATCAGCACAGCTTGGGGAGTAATTTCTCCAGTAATTGACATTGTAATAAGCGTATTTGAGATTTTATTTGGCGTGGTTCAAAAGGTATTCCCTGGCATCCAGTCAATTATCGAAACTGTGTGGGGAATCGTAAAGCCACTGGTGGAAGGAATCGGCAGCGTTATCGGAAAGATTGCAGGATGGTTTGGTTCTGTAGCAGATGCGATAACCGGTTCTGGAGGAGATTCCGGAACTGTTGGAGAAAACGCTGAAGGAGATAATAACTGGAAGGGCGGTTTGACATGGGTTGGCGAGAAAGGTGCCGAGCTTGTTGATTTGCCAAGAGGTTCCAGAATTCTTCCACACAAAGAGAGCGTTTCCCTGACGAAGCAGGGCAGTGGAGTTGTAAAAGACAGCACTGCCAACATCATGCAGAATACAGTTTTATCCGGTGGCGGTCAGGATCTGACTCCAATCATGATGATACTGACAAGCATCGATGAGAACCTGAAGCAGCTGATGGACAGAATCAAGGGGAAAGAAAGCGGTCTTGAAGTTCCGGGTTCAGGAAAGACCAAAGGGACTGCAAAAGGATTTATTGGCAGCGTGACGGTTGCCATTGCAAAACTGGCAGATGAGATCATTGTCCGTGAGGATGCGGATATTGATGAAATTGCCGACAAGGTTGCAAAGAAAGTCGTGGAAGTAGTTGTAAACATGGGTTAGGAGGTGGTCTGATGAAAACCAGAGTAATTGAATTAAGCGTAAACAACAGGAAAGAAGTTATCGAGCTGCCAATCAATCCTCCTTCTGTGGAATTCACAGAAAAACAGTTGAATCAGGCGATAACCCTTCTAAACATAGGAGAAGCCAATCTGAAGGGAGAGCGAGGGCTTAAGTACACAAAGCTGTCGAGCTTCTTCCCTTCGGAGAAGTCTCCATTTTATAAGAATGCGAAAAAGAAGCCTGACAAATATGTAGCGATGCTTCAGGAATGGAAAACCACAAAAGCAGTGGTCAGGGTAATCATAAGCGATATGAAAATCAACCTTGCAATGCTGATTGATGATTTTACCTACTCTATGAGGGAAGGTGATGGGGATATTTACTATACCATTTCATTTTCCGAGTACCGGACATTGAATGTTCCATCTGTTCAGATTACAACGAAAGTACGGAATAATGGTCTTTTGTCGAGACCTGCACCTGCAGCTGCAGGTGGATCTTACACAGTGGTTGGAGGAGATACACTCTGGGGGATATCAAAACAGAAATACGGAAATGGAAGTTCATATCCTAAAATTTATAATGCAAACAATGGAACAATTGAGGCAAGTGCTAAAAAGCATGGAAAGTCCAGTTCTGATAATGGACACTGGATTTATCCGGGCGATGTGTACACAATTCCGGCATAGGTGGTGTTGAGATGAAATTACTGACTGTAGGAAAAGATATCAGCGAACTGATCGAGCAGATCAAGTGGTCTGGTGACACAAAGCAGGTCGCACGTACAATTCAATTCACAATTGCGAAGAATAAGAAGGACAAAGACTTTCCCACGGTTGTCATTGACGAGGGTGCAGAAATCATCATGCAGGATGACAGTGGGAAGGATGTCTTTGGAGGCATTATTTTTGACATTGACAAGAGTGCCAGTTCCAAGGTGGAAACTTATCTGGCATACGATTTAATGTTCTATATCAATAATTCAGATGTCAACAAAATATTTGAAGGAACTCCGGAAACGATTGTTCCGGGGATCTGCACAGAACTCGGAATTGAAAGCGGAACGATGGCTGCAACGGGAGTGAATATATCTTCTATGCCATGCTTTGGCAAGAAAGCCTATGAAGCCATTATGATGGCATACACAGCTGCAGCAAAGCAGAATGGCAGCAAGTATATTCCGCTGATGACCAATATTAACAAAGTGAGTGTTTTGGAGAAGGGGACGCTTTGTGGGGCGGTTATGACCGGGGATTACAACCTGATTGAAGCAACCTATAAAAGCACCCTTCAAAAGCTCGTTAATAGGGTTTTAATAACAGATAAAAACAACAATGTCATAAAGACGGTGGAGGATGCAGCCTCGATCCAGAAGTATGGTTTGGTGCAGAGAGTGCTGAAACAGAATGATGGAGAGGATGCTACAACACAAGCCAAGAAGATGCTGGTAACAGTGGAGTCCTCGGCAACCGTGTCCGGAGTTCCAAATGATTTCCGTGCGGTATCAGGATACTCAATCATTGTGCAGGAAACTGACACCGGGCTTTATGGACAGTTTTACATTGAAAGTGACACACATACCTTTTCGTGCGGTAAGGCTCAGATGGATCTGACACTTGCCTTTGAGAACCTTATGGATGAAAGGGGGATTGAAGAGACTACATAAAGGCAGGAGGTGGAAGGGTGTCGACAAACAGAAATATTGTGGAAATGGTCGAGGCAATCAGAAAGGGAACTGGTGGTTCCAATAGTGCTGATGGAGTGGATGGTACCTATATGGCGGATGTGTTGTCGGTAAAACCACTGACAATCAAGATGCACAATACAACTATCACAAAGAACCTTTACATCAATCCGGCACTGATGCTGAATGCTTCGGATAGTGGCGAGGACATCAAAAAGCCATTTATTACACCTTTTGAACCGCAGGAGGCTTATGAGTTCCTGAAAGAGTTTCACGAGAAGTATGTGCTTAAGAAAGGGGACACGGTTGTGGTGCATATAACCGGATCCTCTTTTTATATAGCAGGAAAGGCGGTTAAGGCATGAGTATTTTTCCTTTTATTGATTCAACAAGCACAAGCACTGAGACGAATGACGAACTGCCAATGTTGAAGGAATATGCTTATGACTTCGAAAAGAACGAGCTGCTTCTGGATGAGGGAGGACGCACCTACATGGTGGAGGGAAATGAAGCACTCCGCATCTGGATATTTAAAGCCCTGTTCACGGAGCGATGTCATTATACCGCATATTCCTTTGCATTTGGCTCAGAAATTCAGGATCAGGTAATCGGACACTCCATGAACGTGGAGATTGTCAAACTGGAAATTGAACGCTTTATCATTGAAGCTCTTATGGTCAATCCATATATAAAGCGTTTGGATAATTTTATTTTTGAAAATACTTCTACCGGGATGACGGTGAGTTTTGACTGCACCAGCATTTATGGTTCAAACACAATTCTGGTTCCGGTGAGGGAGGTGAGAGTGTAATGGATTTTAGTGCTGAAGGAATACTGGCAAGGATGAAGGCTGCGTTGAAAAATGAGGATACCAAGATGGAAGGTAGCTTCTCAATGGATAATCTTCAGGCGGTGGCTGAGGAGCTTGCCCGGCTTGATGCCATGAGGATTGTTCCTCTGATGAATACCCTGACAGACAAAGAGGAGGATATGGGTACCAGCGGAAACGAGAGGCATTATGTGAGATGGGCAAAGGAAGCCACGGATGCAGAGGGTAATGTCATTGTGGGAAATGCAAAGGTGGACACACCAAGGGATGGAACCGGGCTTGTGTCGATTGCGATTCTTACAGTGGATGCCAAGCCACCAACGGAAGAACAGATTGCATTTGTCCAGGAATACATAAACAGTATGCGTCCGGTTGGAGCTGATCCGGTTGTGGATGCTGCGGAGAGCATTCCGATTGTTATTTTATGCAGCGTTGTGAAAATGTCCGGTTACACAGAAGAGACCGTGAAAACGCAGATCAGGAGCAAGATCGAGGAGTATTTCACTCAGATCGCTTTCCAAAGCGGAACAGTGTCTTTGAACTACTATAAAATCAGTAACATCATCAGTGGAGTGGATGGTGTGAAGGAAGTGGGAATCCTGAAGGTCAACGGAGCTCAGGACTCCATTACTGCAGAATACAACAAGTATTTTGCTCTGCAGGAGCTGACGGTCAATGTCACTGAATAACAGCCAAATGCTTCCAGCAAGAGTCCGCAATATGAGACAGATGAATGATGTCCTGAATGCCGAGGATATCATTCTGGCTGAAATAGAACGGATCATTGATGAGATGTACCAGAGGGCATCCTTACTCCACGAGGAGCTGATCAATGAAGAATGGCTGGAAAATAAACTGTCAGAGAGAACCGGAGCCGGTGTTGATGTTACCGGATATGCTGAGAAGTTGCTTGCGGAGATTGTTCTGGATGTGAGTGAGCTGCAGCATATCGATATGCCGGATGTCCGAAAGTTTTTGGATAAATGGGTACCGGCTCATCTGATGTATAAAATAATTCTGCTGCTGGACTACTCGGCAAGTATCGGAGAGGTCTTCTCGGTAACGGAAATGACAATCGGTTTTGATTCGCCTTACTGGAATGTCCGGAGGTTAAATGGAACATGGTTGCTGGATGGCACCTATAATCTGGGAGTCGGAAGAAAACCGGATGAATGGGGCATCAGCTACGATATGGGAGACGTCGAGGTTTTGGAGAGCGTAGAACTGGATGTGAGTGTATCTGCTACATCACAGCTGCAGGAGATGTTTACTGATGCCGGAGTGGTTATCGGCTTTGACTCGCCTTACTGGAATGTCCGGAGATTGAATGGAACATGGCAGATGGATGGCAGCTATGAGCTGAATGTGTTAAGAAAACCAGATACATACGGTCTGGCAATTGACTTGGGGAATACCAATATCGAGGAAATGACACCGGGAGGTGTTGTTATAAAGAAAGACTTGTGGCTGCTGGATGGCAGCTATCAGTTAAATGGAACAAGGATATTAGATGCCATAAGGCGAGAGGAGGAATTGTAAAATGGCAGAGAACCTTACACAGAATCAGATTATTACAATTGCAGGAAGGAAAAAGATGCTGAGAGCCAGAGCTGGAGAAATCCAGCTGCCTAAGATTGTGGGCTTTGTATTTGGTGATGGTGGTGTGGATGCGGATGGAAATGTTATCGCACCGCTGGAGGCAGAATCAGAACTGAAGAACGAATTGCTCAGAAAGAAATACGATACTTACACCATGTTGAGCGATACGAAGTGCAAGTATGAATGTGAGCTAAAGGAGAGTGAGCTTCCGGGTGCTGCGATTAGCGAAATCGGACTCTATGATGCGGATGGGGATATCGTTACCATCAAGCGTTTTACCGCAAAAGGAAAGGATGCGGATATCAGCATGACTTTCTATATCAACGATACATTTTAGGGAGGCAGGACATGGCGAAGAATTTAACGATTCAGGATGAGCCGGTTTACAACGAACAAATGGAGGCTCTGGAACCTACCACACCGGCACATGCAGATTACTTTAATGAGAGATATGCCCAGTTACTGAATAATGGAAAAGCCAATCGCAGAGATGCGAAGATTTTTGAAGACGATGTAAATGGTGGAAAGATGCGAATGGGCATGGAAAACGGTCATTTATATTATGAGGAACTGTAAAAATAACGTATTACGTTATAATCTAACAAAATAAGCAAATATAAAACGTAAAGTGTTATATTATGCTGGAAACGAGGTAGAAAATGTCGAAAAAGGTTTTTATTGCAGAGCAGGAAACACTGCTTGAAGTGCAGGAGCAGGTGGAAAAGCTGGTGAGAAATCTGGTACCGGATGATGCACCGATTTATGGAATGGTTATCCATGAAGCTTCCGACCTGAATCCGTCCACAAGAGTGGAGTACCTTGGTGCGAACAAGGACTTTACACCTATGAGCATGAACATGAGCACGCACGCCATGAATTATGGCTCATGGGCTGACTGGGACTGGCTGAAAGCTAATGTACCGGTTATGTGTAATTGGGATGGAGGTATTGATTACTTCTTAGATCCGGACGATTATACGAAGAAAGCGGATGGAACGAACTCTGATGCGGCTAATATTGATTATGCCGGTGATGCGATGGCAATCGTAAAGAAAATCTACAAGAAGGAATATAAGGTTGGAAATGACCGCTATGTATATTTCTGTGAAAGAAAAGTGGATGATGATTTCCATGCAATAGGATTTAATGTACTTGGAAAAGAAAGAGATTATATGCTGATCCCGATGTTCTATGGCTCCATTGATTCCAATGGAAAGATGAGAAGTATTGCAGGGCAGTGGAGCTGCTTAACAGCCTCCGGTTCTGCTGCAGACAGTGCAACCGGAAAAGCAATCGGGACTGCCGAGCAGTATACAGCAATTCAGGCAGCATCCAGCAAAGCTCTTTTCTTTGGCGGTGCATTAACGAATACATTGGCAGACATCTGTATTCTGCTGAGCAAGAGCACCGACTCTCAGACTGCTTTTGGATCAGGCATGTGTTCTACCTACGTTGAAGATAAAACACAACATTACGGAACGAAAATCAATACAGTCATTGGCGGAGGACAGTTTTATGGTTCTAATGATAATAAGTCCTTCAATAAGATTTTCCATAGCTGCGTTATGGGGAGTTATATGCTGTGGCAGAGAGATCCGTATATGCTCCTGATTAACGGAAGAATAAAGGTGTCCCCGGATTATACCTATGACTTAACCGGGGCTAAATATCTGGATACTGGAGTGAATTTGGCAAAAAACGGATATTATGCAACAACTCAGGTGGTAAAGGATTTTGGTGCAGTGCCAAATGATGAAATCGCATGCAGTTCTGCTACTGGATACTGCGATCACACTTGGGTGAACGCAGAAATACCGGCGGTTTCGCGGCGGTTCGGCGCTTGCGACGGCGGTGCTGATGACGGGCTCTGGGCTCGCGCACTGCACAATGTCGCTGCTAACGCCGGGTGGCACTACGGGGCGTCCAAACTTCTTCCAGCACCTGCTGCAGCGTAAGCTGCAGATAGGGGGTTTGGGGGTCTTCCCCCAACTGCTTTGTATAAAATATAGGAATGATTTTTTAAAGATCTTGAGGGGCTATCGGAACTCCCTCTCCGGCGGTTTCGCTGCGGTTCGGCAATTGCAACAACGGTGCTAATGACGGGCTCTGGGCTCGCACACTGAACAATGTCGCTGCTAACGCCTGGTGGAACTACGGGGCGTCCTGATTCTATCAAGAAACTATAAGTCCAAAATGTTACCGATAGTCATATACACCGCTGACAGTTGAAATACTGTTATATCCGCCTTTATAGGTTTTGGTGAGTGGAAATTATTCCGGTCAGGAGCTGCAAGTAGTGAGCAATGTTCGAAAGCGGCGAGGAGATAGAAGATAAAATGCATAAGTTCAAATATGACATTGAAAAAGAGACCGGCATTCCTTGGAAGAAAAAGAAAAGTTACAGATATTTATACACGCTGGCTTGCCAAAAGGGTGTTATCCTTCGGGCATTTAAGCGGATGAAGCGTGGAAAAAGTGACAGAAAAGATATTCAAATGGTGGAGGAAGATTTAGATGGATGGGTTGAGAAAATACAGAAAATTATCCAGAATACGAAGCCAGCCGGATGGAAGGTGGAAAATCCGGAACTGGAATTTAAACCACCAAAGCATAACCCGGTTATTATAAAAGAAGCTGGGAAAACAAGGGTCATATATGTACCGACAATGGTTGAATTGTGGATACAGCACGTTATTGTGCTAATTCTGGAGCCGATTATTCAAGGGAGCAGTTACCATCACAGCTATTCGTCTTTTCCCAAGCGTGGATCACATCGGGGAATGAAAGCGATGAAAAGATGGATTCAGTCTGGGAAAGGTATCCGGAATTTTGCACAGTGCGATATCCGACATTTTTATGACCATGCAAAGTATAAGTTTATCCGACCAAAACTGTTAAAACGTATCAAAGATGCTTTATTTATGTATCTGATAGATGTGTGCCTGACATGGTTTCCAGATAAGCTGCCACTGGGCTTTTATTTGTCACAGTGGCTGGCAAACTTTCTCCTGCAGGAGCTGGATTTTCTGATAAAGTGCAAGCTGAAAATAGCACACTTTATCCGGTATATGGATAATTTCACGATGGCAGATGATAATAAAAAGAAGCTGCACATGGCGATTATATTCATTAAGCAGTGGCTTGGAAAAATCAGGCTGAAAATGAAAGGTGACTGGCAGGTGTTCCGGTTTGAGTACATTAAAAAGAATGGCAGGAGAACCGGCAGGGAAGTATCGGCAATGGGCTGGCTGTTCTATCGAAATCGGGTAATCATAAGAAAGCATACGCTGATACATATTGCGAGGATAGCAAGGAAACTCAATAAAAAGAAGATGGAAAAGAAGAAATATCCATTAAGGCTCTGCAAGGGTTTTATTTCCCTGATGGGCTGGATAACACACTCTGACACCTATGAGTGGTATCTGATGTATATTAAGCCACTTATAAGCGTGAGGGCGGTCAAACGCATCATATCTAAAATGGACAAGGAGGCAAATAAAAATGCAAGGATGGAAAACAGAGAATTGCTCCTCACTGCCTGAAACGTTGGAAATGGTAAATGCCAATACTTACATCCAGAGAAGAAATATCAATCGTATCGAACGAGACAGTATGGATGGCAGCGAAGAGAAAGAAGTGGGCTATACATGCGAGTATCGTTTCCTGAGTGAAGAAGAGTATTATAATCTGATCCAGCAGGAAGAGAACACTGAAAAAGTAAACGAGAACATTCTGATCAGCATGGGAGCACAGGCAGAACTCTATGAAAAACTGCTCGCAACAGAAGAAAATCAGCTCATTATTATGAACGCAGTAGCGGAACTGTATGAAGCAAAGACGGGAGGTAATTAAGATGTTGGAACTGTATATTAAATTAGTAAAGGCTGGAAAAAGAACAATCGACAGTATTCCGGAGAAATTCAGGGACGATGTAAGAGCAGCAATCGAAGCTGCAGAAGATGCTGCGGAATAAACGATGAAATGCCGGAAAGGGTGGCTTTATGAATCTGTTGGCGGTGATAGACCTGTTGTGTGACATCACTACTCAGCAATCGGATCTGCTGAGAAAACTCGTGACTGAATTAGAACACACAAAGCAGGTTTCCCAAGAGGTCAAATCGTATTACAGGGAGGCTTTTGAAAACATAGAAAAGCAGTTGGATGTCAGTGAGTATAACTGTAGAAGAATTGAATAGTTGATAAACATTCAGGAAAATGTTGACGGGGTTTTTCTTGTAAATGAGGAGTCTGAAACAAGGCTCCTTTTTGAATGCAGCAAAGGTGTTTAAAAGGGCTTTCAAAGCCCTTTTTTAAATACAAAAAAATATGGAAGGAGACGCAGAAAATGGCAAGTTTAAGCAATGCAGTAACTATTATCGTGGTATTCGCAATCCTGATCCAGTTCCTTGTGGACAGAGTGAAGGAGCTTGTGGGTGACAAGGTAATGAACATCGTTAAGGCACCGGTATGGGCGGTAGCTTTCGGAGCGCTTTTTGCTTTGATGTTCGACATTGATTTCTTTGCTTTGATGGGCTACAGTTCACAGCTGCCTATTATTGCAAAGGTGATTACCGGCTTAATTCTTTCCTCCGGCTCTACCGGAGTACATGAGCTGGTAGCCAAGTTAAGGGAAAGCAGAGTGGACAGTTAGGAGGTACACAATGGGAAAGAAACGTATTTGTTTAGATCCAGGGCATTATGGAGAAAAATATAATGCCGGGGTCGTTTCTGGATATTATGAATCAGCGACAGTCTGGAAACTGACACAGTATGAGAAGGAATATCTGGAGCAGATGGGAATTGAGGTTCTCGTAACCAGAAGTAATATCAATGAGAATCCGGATCTGACAGCCAGAGGAAAAATGGCTGCCGGATGCGATCTGTTTGTGAGCAACCACACAAATGCCTGTGGTACTGAGGCAGTAAACAGAGCAGTGGCGATTCATTTTACAGATCGTAATGAAACTTTGGTTGATGATCAGTCCAGAGAATTTGCAGCACAGATTGCAAAGGTTATCCAGAACACAATGGGCGTGGACGGATATCAGATTTATTCGAGATTATCCGACAATGACAGAGATGGAAACGGAAAGAAAGACGATAACTACTATGGAGTGCTGAATGGCAGCTTCTTAGCCGGAGTTCCGGGCGTTATCGCAGAACATTCTTTCCATACAAATACTGAAGCTTGTAAATGGCTGATGGATGATAGCAATCTTCGTAAGCTGGCGAAGGCGTGTGCAGAATGCATGGCATCCTTTGTGGGTGCATCTGTGACAGTGGATACCGGTATTCAGGCGGTAGAGTTTGCGAATATGGCAGATACTGATATCGTGAAGCGAGTTGGCGAGTTATGTACTGCTGATATGAAGAACACCGGCATCCTTGCCTCTGTGTCAGCAGCACAGTTTATTCTGGAATCAGGATATGGAAAATCAGTGCTCGCACAGATGGCAAATAACTGCTTTGGAATGAAGTGCTCGTTATCCGGAAACACTTGGTCTGGAAGCTCATGGGACGGAACGAGTGAATATACCAAGGAGACGAAGGAATATGTAAATGGAGAGTATGTAACGGTTACAGCTGCATTCAGGGCATATCCGAATGTCGAAGCATCTATTGCTGATCATTCCGCATACCTGCTGGGTGCAAAGAAAGGCGAAGCACTTAGATACGCTGGTTTGAAAGGCGAGAAGGATTACAAGAAAGCGGTTCAGATCATCAAGGACGGTGGCTATGCAACTGCTCCGGATTATGTTAACAAGGTGTGCAGTATCATTGAAAAATACAATCTCACCGCTTATGATCAGCAGAAACAGACAACAGCAGAAAGATGGTATCGTGTCAGAAAGAACTGGAGCGATGCCAAGAGCCAGATTGGAGCGTACCATTCGCTTGAATATGCAAAGACTTGTGTAGACAAGAATCCTGGTTACAGTGTGTTTGATGAAGCAGGTGTAAATGTATATCCTGAAAATGTGTTTGCTCCTTATATGGTGCGTGTGAAAATCAGCGATTTGAAGATGAGACTTGGAGCAACCATTGACACTGCTTCTGTTGGTCACATCCCGGTGGGCTCGTATACCATTGTGGAGGAAAAGTATGGAAAGGTAAGCAAATCCGGTGAGGAAGGCTTGTGGGGACGTATTAAGTCTGAACAGCCTTACAACGGAAAATATGTTCCGGTCTGGATCTGCCTTTCTTATACCGAGAAAGTGTAATAGGAATGAGTTTTGTCCGGGGGCTGAAATGCTCCCGGATTACCTGATTGAATGCCCCAACATTGAAAATCAGGAGGAAGAAGAATGAACAGTTTTATTGCATGGATTGGTGGAAAGAGGTTGCTTAGAAAGGCGATTATTGAAAGGTTCCCAGAGGAAGGCTTTGACAGATACATTGAGGTGTTTGGTGGAGCCGGATGGGTGCTGTTTGGCAAGGAAGTGGGAAAAGAACTGGAAGTATTTAATGATGCAGACAGCAACCTTATCAATTTGTACCGCTGCATCAAATACCACTGTGAGGAACTGCAGAAGGAACTTAACTGGCTGGCAATTTCAAGGGAACAGTTCTTTGACAATAAGAGCCAGCTGAATGCCAGAGGGCTTACAGATATCCAGAGGGCAGCACGATACTTTCATATTATAAAGGTGAGTTTCGGAGCTGACAGAAAGACCTTCGGAACGAATAAGAAAAACCTTACAAATTCGATTGAATATCTGGCAGAGGTGCAGGGGCGTTTGAAAAATGTGGTCATTGAGAACAGGGATTTTGAAAGCCTGATCCGGGTGTATGACAGACCGGGAGCATTGTTTTACCTAGATCCGCCATATCATGGCACCGAGAAATATTATGAAGGAGGGTTTTCACATGATGACCATATTCGTTTAAAGACCGTTTTAGATGGGATTAAAGGAAAGTTTATTCTTTCCTATAATGATGATGAATTTATCCGTGATTTATATAAGGATTATCACATCGAGGGAATAAGCAGGAACAGCAATCTAACGAACAAAATGAATGCTGATACATTCGATGAAGTAATCATCAAAAACTTTTAAACATTATTTTTTTTAGGGTATAAATAACGCAATACGTTATATTCTAACAAAACAATATTTAAAATTATGCCTCGTGATAAACTAAATAAAGGGGCATAAAATCATGGTTAAAATTCATCTATCAAGACTGCTTGGCGAGAAAAGATGGACTCAGAAGGATTTGGCTGATGCTACTGGGATTCGTCCGTCAACTATCAACGAATGGTATCATGAGCTTGTTCCTCGTTTGAATGTAGACCACATAGATAAAATCTGCGAGGCTTTAGACTGTACGATAACTGATCTATTGGAATACATACCAAATGAACGGAAGACGACTGGAAAATACTTGATTCTTGAAGAACATGGAAATCGTAAGCAGAAAAAAGAAAAAGACTAAGCCACGAAAGGACGTTTGAAAGGTTATTAAATATCTTTCAAGCGTCCTTTTTTAAATTCCTTTTTAAAAGTGGTTTTTGTATTTTATACGAAAAAATTTTGCGTTTTGTGCGCAAAGCAACAGTGAGTTTAAGGGAATTGATAATTTTATAAATTTAGTGAACGGTGTAAACAAAGTGGAGTTTTGGCAAGCATTTCGTAATACATTTATTATTAGTGCTTATAACTTAATTTTCGGGTTCCCGATACCAATCATTTTAGCGTTGCTGTTTGCAGAAATAGGAAATGAATTTGTAAGGAAATTTGCTCAGACTGCTACCTATTTACCTCATTTTTTATCAGAGGTTACAATTACAGGTATTACATTAATGCTGGTATATAGTGGTGTTCGTTCTAGCGGCATTATTGCTTCTATCTTTCAAGAGTTAGGGCTGATAGAAGAGGGAGTATCTATGATGCAGAAAGCAAATTACTTTCGGCCTTTATATATCTTGGTAGGAATCTGGAAAGAGAGCGGATACAATTCTATTGTATATTTTGCAGCAATTATGGGAATATCTCCAACGCTTTATGAAGCCTTGAAGGTGGATGGAGGCAATAAGTTTCAGGAAATTCGTTATATCACATTTCCAGGAATGGCTCCAACTTTAATTATTATGATTATTATGCGTATTGGAAATATGCTTACCATTGGATATGAAAGAGTACTCCTTCTGTATAACGCCAATATTTATGTAACAGCTGATGTGTTGTCAACGTTTGAACAGCGAATTGGTATTTTGTCAGGAAATTATGGAATGGGTGCTGCGGTCAGTTTATTTAACTCATTGATTGCATTTGCATTGGTAATTGGGGCCAATACTATCAGCAGAAATATTTCAGATACCTCATTGTGGTAAAAGAGGAAAGGTGACAAGATGGAACGATTAGATAGAAGTGAAAAGATATTTAAAGTGTTTGCCTATACTATGGTTATTATCTTTGCGCTTATGGCGTTATATCCAATTATATATGCGTTTAGTGTTTCTATAAGTGGAAAGGTAGCATATGAGAGTGGAGAAATTGTGCTATTGCCAAAGGATGTAACGTTTCAGGCATATGATATGGTTCTTCATAACAAGGGATTTTGGATTTCTTATACCAATACACTATTTTATACAGTTTTAGGTACAGCTTGGAGCATGGCTATTTCATTGACAGGTGCTTATGCATTGCAGAAAAGCAAACTTTTATTTAGACGTCAATGGAATTTTCTTTTAGTATTTACCATGTGGTTTAGTGCAGGTATGATTCCTTTGTTTTTAAATTATAAAAATATGGGAGTTGATAATCGCTGGGGATTAGTAATTGCTTTCGGTGTACAGGCATATAACATTATTTTGTTAAGAAATTATTTTAGCAGTATTCCTAAAGAGATTGAGGAGGCTGCAATTGTAGATGGAGCTAATGAATTTCAGTTATTTGGCAAGGTATACATTCCCATGTCAACGGCAAGTATTGCAACAGTTACTTTGTTTTACGCAATTTCAAGATGGAATGGATATTATTGGGCAAGAATGCTTCTGGCTAATCCTTATGAGCAGCCACTTCAAGTTTATTTGCGACAATTAATTGAAAATTATCAGAAGCTTTATGATGAATCACCGGTGAATCTTCCCTATGCGGCAGATAGTTTAGCGTATGCTATTATTATATGTTCTATTATACCTGTGTTGGTCGTTTACCCGTATATACAAAAATACTTTGCAAAAGGTGTTAATATGGGCGGGGTAAAAGGATAAAGAAAAGGAGGAAAAATCATGAGGAAAAGATTGATGGGCTATGTAGCGGCGGCAGTAATGTCTGGAGTGGCATTAACGGGATGCGGTTCATCTGTTGTTGAACAGGCAGCACAGCAGCAGTCGACTCAGGCACAGACAGCAAAGGAGGAGGGAGACGTTCAGAAAGAGACAGCTGAGGCAGCAACACTAGATTTGACAGATAAGGTGGAACTGAAAATTAACTTTGCGGTGGGAAATAAATCAAGAACTTTGACTTATAATCAGGAATCACCGCTGACATTGCCGGATGGTAAAGTGGTAACTGCAGGAATGTTGAAGCCAATGTGGTCTTATGTTGAAGATACTATGAACGTTAAAATCTCGGACGTAACTGTGCAAGACATGAAAGCTTCCGATATGATACAGACGGAGTCTACCTCTAATTTCACAGGAGCTAATATTTACGGTGGTTCTGGAATTGCTGAGAGATTGATGTTTTATGGAACTGAAGGAAAATTTGTAAATTTAACAGAGATGATGGAAAAGGGCTATATGCCTAACTTTAAAGCATATCTGGAAAAAAATCCGGAAGTACAATCTGCAATTACTGCATATGATGGAAATGTTTATTATGTTCCGTATATTGCAGAGTTGAATCAATTTGCCAGAACCTTTAATATTCGTAAATCCTGGGTGACAGACCTTTTGGATGTAGAAAATGCAGCTTATGATACAAATGATTTCGTAACTTATTATGAAGGTTACTATGTAGGGGAGAACAAAAGAACTGGTGAAAACGGTGGTACAGTAACGCCTAAGGAAGGTGTTGATATAGTTAAAAAGACAGACCAGAGTATTATCGAGATTCAGAATAATCTGGATGTAAAAAATGGTGAAACCCTTACAAAAGCATTTATTCAGTACATTAAAGACAATTATGATTACGAAACACCATCTCAGCTGTTTTTAGGAGAAAAAGCAGCATATGATATTGATGAGTTAATTGCTTTAATGCGTTGTATTAAAGCAAATCCGAAGCTTTTAACGGATGGAAGAGCAGATACCGTATGGCCTATGTTTGTAAGACAGTCTGCATACCGTGAAGATCTGTTTAGACTTTCTACGTATTTTGAAGGAAGCAGAGTACACGGAGCGGATTCTTATCAGGCAAGATGGTATATTGATAACGAAGGAAAAGTACAGTATTCCTATGCCGATGAGGGCGTTTACAATACACTTACTCGTCTTTCTGATATGGAAGCGGAAGGTTTGATTTACTCCGACTGCTATGATTTGACTGATAAAACAAATTATCGCTCTACATTATGGGGAACAGATGAAGGAGATGCTCCATCTTTTGGTTTTATTACTTATGACTGGATCTCCAGTTCTACATCTGATTCTTTGAATAGTGATATTGAGGTTATTTTACCTCCAGTAGCTAAGATCAATGGTGTATGGCAGTATTATATCGATAATGGCCGTGCGATTAAACCGGATGGATGGGCTATTTCCGTAGCTGGATGTACAGATGAACAGCTTAAGAGATCATGTGCAGTTGTTGATTATTTCTTTACGGAGGAAGGCTCTTTGCTTCAGAATTATGGTATGCCAATGCTTCGGGAGGAAAATGCAGTTTACACAGGTCCGGATGGTATTGATTATCCGAAATTTATTGAGTGGGTTTCGACAACTGCCAATGAAGTTGCTAAGGGTGATATGTCTACTTTCTTGAGAGACTGGGTTGGATGTCAGATGCCGATTGGATATCAGAAAGAAATTGGTTTTGAATATCAGACAACTTCCGAAAGAGGTTTTGAAGGATGGGAACTTCTTCAGGGTTCAACTACGGGATTTGCTACTTATGCAGGTAATGGACCAAGCGGAGAGAATGAAAACTATTATAAGATGGTTCCTCCGGTATTTTCATTAACATCCAGACAGAAAGAAACTATTTCCGATTCTACAACCATTGAAGGCGAAGATATAGTTGAGTATATGTTTAATATCATCCGTTATCAGACAAAGGGAAATGCACCGTCTGGAGCGCAGGTAGCACAGAGTTATGAGGATTATTTAAATGAGTTTAAGAACAGAGGATTGGAGTTGTATGAGCAGACTTATCAGACGGCATATGAGGTAATGACAATGTCGAAATAGTTTGCTGTACGGTTTTTGCTCATTGTTTGCGAAAATAAAAACCGAGGAAGGGGGGAGGCTCCCCCCCTCCCTTAAAAATAAGAGGTGGGAGCTGACGATGAAGAAGATATTTAGTACGCAGAAGATTACTGCAAAAATTTATACAGTCATTGCAGTACTGGTGTTCCTTTATACATTAGTATTTATGACCGAATACAAGAATTTATTTGGACTTAAATTAGAGCAGAATAGTCAGATTTCGTTTTTTCATGATTCAATTCTGCAGACATTCAATAGACAGATATTTGTTTTAGCTTTATTTGGTATTATAATCGTAGTTTTTTCGTTTTTATTGGAAAGCTTTCATAAAGTTCCTGACCGTTTTGCCTTAATTGTTATAGACGCTGCATTGCTCATAAGCTGTGTTGGAGCTGTTTATGCATTGGTGAATTTACAGGCGGTTAGTCAGTTTTATAAAGGTCTGGATTTCCAGTATTTATATTTGGAAGGCCTGGAAGAGTATGAAATGCGATTTTCCACTTTTCGTGCGGGAAATGTAATTTATATATTACAACTAATCAGTTGCGCAGCTTATGGAATTGCAATGACAGCCAGCCATATTACATTTATTAAAAAAATGAAAAAGGGGCGCAAGAGTGATGAATGATAAAATGACTGAAAAAGAAAAGAAGGCATATGTGTCTTTATATAAAAAAGATGGATTGTCCTATTCCCTTGCACTATGTGCCATCGTAGCAGAATTAGTTTTTGTTGTAGGGATTTTGGATGTAATGGAAGTTAGTTTTTGGATGGGAATTACAGTTATGGTAAATATTGCGGTTTTGTTTATATTATTTACCTGTGCTGTTAAAATGAATATTTATAATCGTACTTGGGGAATTGTTGCACTGGTTTTAGGTGTGTATTTTCTTGTACGTCAATTTGTAATTGTTCCAGGCGTGTTAAAGCCTTATGAACGTCAGGTTATGCTTATGGTAGCAAATATATCTGGAGCAGTATGTCTTGTGTTAGCAGGACTTGTTAGTATAAAGCGTACAAACAGAAGAAGGAAGCTTCAGGAAGCTCTGAATGAGTAGTGGAGGTAAAGAGCGTGGGATACTTACAGTTTAAAGATGTAAATAAGATTTACCCTAATGGATTTCATGCAGTCCATGATTTTAATTTAGATATTGAAGAAGGAGAGTTTATTGTTTTTGTAGGGCCTTCGGGGTGTGGAAAGTCTACAGTCCTTCGAATGATTGCAGGCTTGGAAGCTATTTCTGGTGGTGAGTTGAATCTGGATGGGAAAGTGATTAATAAGTGTCCGCCTGTGGAACGAGATATAGCGGTTGTATTCCAGGATTATGCATTGTACGGAAATATGTCTGTTTACGATAATGTGGGGATGAGCCTTAGAGTTCGTCATGAAAAGGATACGGTTATTTACGATAAGGTACAAGAAGCTTCTAAAATCTTAGGATTAAAGAGTCTGTTGAAACGTCTCCCCAGTCAGTTGTCGGGTGGTCAGAAGCAGAGAGTAGCACTAGCCAGATCAGTTGTTCGCCAGCCGAAGGTGTTTTTAATGGACGAGCCATTATCTAATTTGGATGCAAAACTGCGTATTAGTACAAGAAGTGAGATTGTGCGTTTGCAACGTGATTTAGGAGTTACTACAATTTATGTGACGCATGATCAAACAGAAGCGATGACAATGGCTGATCGCATGGTTGTAATGAAGGCAGGTGTGATTCAGCAAGTAGGGACACCACAAGAAATTTATTATGAGCCGTGTAACATGTTTGTAGCAGGTTTTATTGGAGCACCTCAGATGAATTTCCTAGATGGAAAGGTAAAAAACGGAGATTTTATTTTCGGAAATAATCGTCTTTGTCTTCCAGAAGGCTATAGAGAAAAATTAAAAATTTTCGAGGGACAGGAACTAATTTTGGGTGTGCGCCCAGAACAGTTTATGTCAGTGGGAGAAGACGGAGAAAATGTTGTAAGGGGCATTCTTGAAAATAAAGAATTTTTGGGAAATTGCTATATTCTATATATTAATGTAGATGAGAAAACTCTGGTATGTCAGGTGGAACATTCTGAAGAAAATGTAGGAGAGTCTGTTATGGTGAAATTTGGAATGGAACATCTATATTTCTTCGATAAAAACACAACAAAATTAGTGCTGTATGCAAAAGCGAGTGATGATCATGAATAAAAAAAACATAGAAAAAATAGAAGTGGTAATGACGGCCAAAGTACTAATAGCAATTACTGCGATTACGCATTTAGTGTGTACTAGCATACATGTAGATGCGCTTTTGTTGCTAGAGAATGAAATTTGTGGATTTGTAATGTTTTTGTTTGTTTTGTTTGGCCTTGTTGCGTTGTTTGAAACAAGTCGGATCAAGGAAGAGGGACCTGAAAAAATTTTTACGATTTTATTTAATCTGTTGACATCTGCAATGGGAATTTATTTGGTGGCTATTTACCAAGAAGCAATAAGAATTCAGGCCTCTTTGGAGATTGCAACTGTTAGAAAGGCAATTATTTTTAGTGAAATTATAATTGGGGCTTATATGTTATCCTCAGTTCTTTTAGGAGTAGGGATAATGAAAGAAAGCAGAAGGGCAAAGAATAGATGAAACAAGGGAAAAAGCGAATTTCCGATAATGTAAAAGCGGGTATCTTACGATGGTGGATTGCCGGGATGTGCTATTTTTTTATTGGATTTGGAACACAGATAGGAATCTTAAGGGATCCGATTGATTTGATTTTCATGCTTGGGGTATGTATTGGATTTGCAACTGTATTTATTTATAATCCTATTGCTTATGGTATGTTTAATATTGTAAGGAAAGGGAAAATTACAAATAAGGCTTATTACCAGCGCAAGGGCTGGCAGAACGCAATGTATAAATTACAGGAAATTTTTAAAAATATGTTTTTAGTGTTGTTGGTTTATTTTACCTACCAGAACGTGAATATCCTGCTCAATCAGTTACTTGGCAAACCCATGGAAACAGTCCTCATTCCAGGAGAGCCGTTTGGTTTTGCTACGTTATACCTTTTATATTATTGTGTGTTGACGGGAATTGGTGATACTATTCGGGAAGCAAGACAAAAAGGAGATGTTGCGAATTGAGAAATCTTGTGTTTATAGGAGATTTACAACGGTATACAAACGAATTAGAAAAAAGAAAAAAACAGTTGGAACGGCTGTATAAACAAGCAGATCAATATCATTTCCTGGAACTCCCAACAGTACATCCGCAAGAAAGTACTACCTATATGGGAATTGCAATTGTTAATCTAGCTTTGGCTTACCGACTAGGAGGAAAACGTCAGCATCTGGAAGATGCTAAGCGTTTTATGGATACGGTAATTTCCTATGAGACATGGGGAAATGCTCATTTGGTAAATGTTGATTTGTCAGCGTCTTGGATTTTGTTTGGATTATCTTTAGGGTATGATTGGTTGAAAGAAGAATTGGATTTAAATGAAAAGAATCGAATTCGGGAAAAAATTAGCCATCATGCCCGGATTATCTACGATTATCGCAGAAAAACTTATGGGCAAGGATGGTCTACTAATTTTTATCAAAATCATAATTGGATTAATATGACGGGATTGGCTACTGCAGGATATGTATTAGCCAAAGAGGATGTAATGGCTAATACATATATTGAGGAGGCAAAGGAAAACTTTTCCCGGGTTTTTTCCTATTTACCAGAAGATGGATCCAATTATGAAGGGGTTGCTTATTGGCGTTATGGAGGGATGTGGCTGTTTGTCTATGCTCATTTACTGAAAGTTCAAGAAAAAATAAACTATTTTGAGAGCAGTGGATATTTGAAAAACACTTTTTATTACCGCCTGTATCAATCAAGTGGTGATTATAGTCAGCAGTTGAATTTTGGAGATAGCCATGATAGACATAGCAGCCACCCCCCGTGCGTGTATTATAAAACAGCGGCAGAATATCAAGATGGGTATGCGCAGTGGTATGGAAACATGGTATTAGAACGTTTTCTGCAGGAAGAGGCAACGCAGAGTAAAGTGAAACCAGGAATCTTGCCGGAAGCAGCTTTTGAGTTTCTATGGTATGAACCGACGGTAGAGGAACGGCCTTTGACAGAGCTTCCGTTGGTTAGGTGTTTTGAGGATCTAGGTCTTTTGTGTGTACGAGAGAGTTGGAAGGAAGATAGTAAGGTATTCGCAATTAAATGCGGATATCCAGGAGGAAAGAAACAGTGGGAGACTGACTGGAGACTTTTAAAAGAAGAAGGAATACATTGTTTTTCTTTATCACACCACCATCCAGATAATTTATCATATATATTTGCCAGAGGAGGGGAGTATCTGACTTGTGAAGACGGATATAACCGAAATATTTTTCCGGAAAACCATAATGTAATTTTAGTTGATGGACAGTATACAGATGTTTCCAACGTGAATGATATATATGTAGAAAGTATAAAGAAGCGTTTAGCCCAAAATGAAACTGAAGAAGAAATAAAAGGATATTATGCAGGTAAGATGACTGCTTATAAACAGGAAAAAGACTTGATTATTTATCAGGCTGAAACATCTGGAATTTATCCTAAAGAACTTCAAATGGAAGAAGTGAGTCGACTGTTTGTGACAGATGGATTGGCTTTTTGGGTATTTGTAGATATATGCAAGAGCCGGCTGCCACATATCTATCAGATCATTTCCAATACGGATCAAGAAGCAGAGAAAGAAGGCGAAAATGCATTTTTGTATCCGATGAAAACAGGAAATATTCATTATGAGGTATATTCAGACAAACCGGTAAAATGGGAAACCTTTAATCAGAAGGTGGTCAGTGTTATGACAACTCAGGAACCGGATAAGGTATGCAGAACAGATATCCAAACATTAAGTGCAAAATCAGCGGAACCTCAAATATGCCAGAGTTTTTATCAATGCTTCATTTTTGAAGATAGCCTTGCTAAGGTGCAGAAAATAAAGGATGGAGTTGAGGTTCAATGGGGGAAAAAACGATATACAATCTGCGGCAATGGTCCTATATCTATTCATGTATGGGATGAAGCGGGAGATGAGTGGCAATACCAGATATAACAATGCCAATACATAGAAGGAGATGTGTAATGGATTATGTGAATAAGCTGTTTGCAGCAAAAATGAATGAGAGCGAAGAGAATAGACAGATTTTGGAGGCTATGAAAAAGGATGTAGATGAATTTATGCCTACATTCTCAGATTCTCCAGAACGTTTAAGTCGTTGGGGACATTCTTATTTTTGTGATAATGATGGCGGACGATTGATTTTTGATATACATTCTCCACATGCTCATCGTTGTGAGGTATGCGGAAATGTTTATGGAAGTGAACTTTTAGATGGAACATGGGTTACATTTTATCGTAATAGGGCAGTGGTTTTGGCATTAGTATCAGCAGCGATTTATAAAGCTACGAAGGAGCAGAAATACTTCGATTATGCTGTTTCAATTATGGAATTTTATGCCAGCCATTATACAGAGTTTGTGCTCCATAATAAGGAAAATGTAATTTGTGAGTCTTATGACAAGATGAAATGGGGCTGTGGAAGGATGATGCCTCAGGGATTAAATGAAGCAATTGTAGCAATTCGTTTTGTACAAACTATTGAAATTCTTAAAGAGGAGTTGTCTGAAGACTGGCTTGAGATGATTCATAATAAAATGTTTGTAGAAATTTATCATCTTTTGGCACCGCAGGCGACATCTATACACAATATTAGTTGCTGGGGATTATCAGCTATTGGTGTGATGGGCTTGGCATTTAAAGATTCGGAAATGATTGATTTTGCATTTAATAGTGAGTACAACATCCGACGCCAGTTAAAGGAAGGGGTGACGGAAGACCGTTTCTGGTATGAAGGGTCAATTCATTATAACTTTTTCCTTTTGGAAGGTATTTCATATTTATTCCTGTTTAGTAAATTATATAACTATGAGTTTGGTGAAGAAAGCAGCCGGATTTTCGAGGAAATGTTTGTTCAGGCTTATCACTACAGTTTTGATAATCAATATCTTCCAAATCCGAATGATGGATGGCCAAATCTTAATTTAAAAACATTTAGTTATGTTTATCATACAGTGGCCAGAGCATTTGGGGAAGAAAGCAAGATAGGGAATCTGGTAAAGTTGATTGAAAATTCTCCAGAAGAGAGAACAACTCTTCCGCTTTCAGAACCTTATTATAGTAATAATAAAATTTGTTTGGAACAGTTGCTGTTTAATATTGATTTCGATTACAGCAACTATCAACCGATAGTGAGGAAATCCTATAATTTTCCGAAATCCAATTTCGCAATGTTAAGGAATGAACAGTGGAATGCGTTTATGAAATATGGATTAAATGGGAAATCGCATGCTCATCCAGACATTATGACAGTAGAACTTATGTTTGAAGGTCATAGAATTTCTAGGGATTTATCTAATGCAGGATATAAGTCAAAATTGTGTAATGAATGGCATAGAAAAACATTATCTCATAACACAGTTTGCTTTAACGGAACAGATATTACTTCTGTAAATCCTGGAGAGTGCTTGGAATTTAAAAATAATCAAATGACGGCAAAAGCCTCTAATGTTTATGACGGTATTGACTATGTGAGGAGTATCCAAATCGAGAAAGACTTTTTTGAAGATAATTTTGAAGTACAGGGAAGTAAAGAGGGTATTTATGATTATGTATTCCATTTTGAGGCCGATATATTTTTGCATACAGATATGAATTTAATAGATGGAAATCTCGGGTTTACTGAAAATGGATATCAACATATTCAGGAAACTAAAAAAGTAGAGGCGGAAATAGGAATGGTTCATTTTTCTGCTTTTACAGGTGAAAAGAAGTTGGATATAACAGTTAATCTGATGCCGGGACAGGAGTTATATTTATTAAAAACCATGGATAATCCGGTAAATCAAATTCGGCAGACAATTTTAGTGAGAAGTAGGGAGGAAAGTCCTTCTTATAGATTGCGGATAGAAGTTAAATAATGCTAGCTACATATAATATTAATATAAATAAAGGAGATTAAAACAATGAGAGCAGTGATTACAGGAGGAACAAGAGGAATTGGATTAAGTGCAGCAGAAGCACTTGGGCTGGCCGGTTATGATATTATTATAACAGGAATTGACAACGAGGCAGCCAAAACAGCACTCGAGGAGCTTAAGAGTAAAGGGATTAATGCAGAATTTATTTACGCAGATTCTATGAATGAAGATGATGTGAATAAATGTTTTAAGACTATTGAAGAGAAGTATGGCTCTTTAGATGTTCTTGTAAATAACGTAGGAGGATTAGGTGGAAGACAGCGTTTTGAGGGAATGGAAACTTCCTTTATGAGAAGAGTTATGGCATTAAATTTTGATAGTGCTTTCTTTGCAAGCCGGGCAGCTATTCCTATGTTAAAGAAAGGAGAACATCCATCCATCATTAACTATAGCACGATTGCAGTGACCTCTGGTGGTGGCCCTGGTGCAGGCATTTACTCTGCTAGTAAGGCAGCTATCGAAGGTCTGACAAGAGCATTGGCAAAAGATTTGGCAGAATATGGTATCCGTGTAAATGCAGTATCACCGGGAACAATTGATACAGAATTTCATGCGGCAACAAAGCGTGAAATTATGGAAACCTGGAAATCTGGTATTGTAATGAAGCGTTTTGGGGAGGCATCTGAAGTTGCATCTGTAATTGAATTCCTTGCATCTGAAAAAGCTTCTTTCCTTACGGGAGAAATTATTCAGATTAACGGTGGACAGGCATTTATTTAAGAGAAGGACTTTCTATGGATAAAGAGATTCAGTGTTTCGCAGAGCAGATATCAGAAAAAATTCGTAAAAAAATGAAAGCAACGGTTCTTCGTAACTCTGACGTATTGCCGTATACTAGCATTGATGGGCATTTTAAGGACAATAAAGAGGACATCTGTAAATGGACTAATGGGTTTTGGCCGGGTATCTTGTGGCTTATGTATATGGATACAAACGATTCTATGTATAAAGAAATTGCTGAACATACAGAACGCACTTTAGATGGTGCGTTCTGTAAATTTGATGGTCTTCATCATGATGTGGGATTTATGTGGCATATTTCAAGTGGTCTGAATTATCGTTTGACAGGAAATAGGGAATCTAGGATTAGAACTCTTCTGGCAGCAAATCTGCTTATGGGACGTTATAATGTGTCTGGTGATTATATTCGGGCATGGAACGAGAAGGAAGAGGGAGATACTACTGGCTGGGCCATTATTGATTGTATGATGAATTTGGCAATTCTATATTGGGCATCAGAGGAAACCGGGGATGCCAGATATCGTTCTGTAGCTATGCGTCATGCAGATAAAACTTTAGAACACCATTTAAGACCTGATGGAAGCTGCAAACATATTGTGCAGTATAATCCGCAGACGGGAGAATTGGTAAATGAGTTTGGAGGCCAGGGATATAGTGTCGGATCATCATGGAGTCGAGGCCAAGGCTGGGGATTGTATGGATTTACAATAAGTTATGAACATACAAAGGATATAAGATATCTAGATGCAGCTAAGAGAATAGCTCATTATGTGATTTCTTGTTTAAGCCAAACCGAATGGCTGCCGTTGTGTGATTTTAGAAGTCCAGCTCAGCCGATTATTTATGATTCTACTGCTGGGGCTATTATAGCAAGCGGTCTAATTGAATTATCAAGAAATGTATCTGAGTTAGAGCGAGATATATATGAGAAGGCTGCAGTGCAAATCCTTAAGGCAATGGAAGAGAACTTTTGTTGTTGGGATTTGGATAAGGATAGTATTTTGCAGATGGGGACATTAAAATACCAAGGAGAGCAAGAACGCCATATACCTATTATTTACGGAGATTATTTCTTTATTGAGGCAATTCATAAGTTAGCAGGGAATTCGTTCAGTATTTGGTAGTAAGCAGGAGGAGGCATAAAAGGGTATAGCGATGAAAATTTTAGTTACAGTAGGGGCAGGTGAAGTTTTCGATAGCTTTTTTACACCAAAAGTGAGGGAAGTGCTGGAAGGTTTAGGTGAGGTTGAATATAATGCGACTGGACATCAGGCGTATACGAAAGAAGAACTTATCAGGCATGTAAAAGATGTAGACATTCTAATTACAGGCTGGGGAACTCCAAGAGTGGACGAGGATGTAATGAAAGAAGCAAGTCGTTTAAAAATTCATGCTCATACAGGTGGGACAATGGCAACTATGACTTGCAAAGAAGAGTATGATAGAGGGGTTATTGTTCTTAGCGGAAATGATCTTTTTGCGAAAAGTGTGGCTGAGGGAACATTAGCCTATACCTTAATGGCATTGAGAAAAATGTATGAGGATGTAAACTCTATGAAATCCGGGGGATGGAGACGTATTCCAGGAAGAAATTCTGGCCTGATCGGAAAGAAAATTGGGATAGTGGGATACGGAGCTATTTCTAAATATTACATTGAACTGCTGAAATGGTTTGAACCTGAGATTCTGGTAGCTTCAAAACACATCACAGTGGAAGAAGCGCGACAGAAGGGAATTAAGATTGCTTCTTTAGAGGAGATTTTTGAAACGTGTGATATAATTTCACTTCATAATGCATTGAATGATGAAAACAGAGGGCTTATAACAGGAAAACTTTTTCGTAAAATTAAACCAGGAGCATTATTTGTAAATACTGCAAGAGCAGGTGTTGTAGTGGAAGAGGATATGATGTGTGAACTTCGGACTGGGCGTTTTACGGCAGTTTTGGATGTATTTCATGAGGAACCTTTGCCTGTGGAAAGTGAACTCCGTATTATGTCAAATGTGATTTTATTTCCCCATATGGCAGGACCAACTTTTGATATACGGGAACAAGTAACACTTAAGTTGATTCGTGATATCCAGGCGATTTTATCAGGGGCCCCCTATGAGGATGAAATTCCTTATGAATATGCAATCCGCATGACTAGATAGCAGGAGACGGAGAGATATGAAACATAAATTAGCCATTAGTACACTGGCATTTCAGGGCTGGGAATTGGAAGATGTGCTGCATATCTGCCGGGAAAAGGGAATAGATGCTTTGGAAATCCGTATGGATTTTCATTCGTGGTCAAATATTACTTTGTCGGATTCATTTTATCACCAGCTTTATGAAAAAATCCAAAATCAAGGTTTGAGAGTATCTAATTTAGGAACCAGTATTCGTGTGACGGGATATAGTCTGGAGGGGCTTACAGAACTGGAGAGGGTGTCGCAGATTGCGAATATTCTTCAATGTCAAGGTCTCCGGGTTATGCTTGGAAATCGTCATAAACGTCATTCGGATAAGGTTTTTCCAATTGATTATGAAGGACTGGTACATTGGTTGGACGAGGCAGATAAAATTCTGGAGAAATATCATACGCAGATATGGATTGAAACTCATGATGAGTTTGCCACAGGAAAGGCACAGTATGAGCTTTTAGAGCAGCACAGATTTCATAATATATATTCTCTTTGGGATATTATGCATCCGCTGGAGGCGAAGGAAACTCCGGAAGATACGCTTAAGTATTTGAAAAACTATTTGGCTCATGTACATATTAAGGATGGAAAACCATGGGGAGATCCAGATATGTGGAGCTGGAAATATACTAAGCTGGGGCTGGGGTCGGTTCCTATTGAACGAATTGTAAGGATGATCGATGCAGCAGGATATGAAGGATATTTTTCTTTAGAATGGGAAAGTGCATGGAGAGAAGAAATTCGAGGAGAAGAATTTCAGATCCCAGAGATGATACAAGAGTTTTATGAGCAGATAAATGGTATTTTGTAGAGTTTAGGAGGTATTAATTATGGTATTAAAATATGAGAACATTGTTCCAACGAACCCTGCACCTGGCATTACCAGAAGAATTTTGGCGCGGGGAGGAAATATGATGGGAGTAGAAGCTTCTTTTGAGAAAGGGGCTATAGGTACAGTACATCAGCATGAACATGAGCAGGTTAGTTATATTGTATCTGGTTCTTTTGAGTATGTAGCAGATGGTATAAAATATATGTTAAAAGCAGGGGATAGTTATTATGTGGCACCCAATGTACCTCATGGAGCTACTGCGCTTGAAGATGCTGTGATACTGGATATCTTTGCTCCACAAAGAGAGGATTTCTTATAAATTTTGATATGAGCATATTGAAAGAACCAGAGGAAACATTATTATCAATTAAATACAGGCCGGATGGAGAAACGACTTTGGAAAATCCACCCAGATTCACTTGGATGCCGGAAGGGGAAGATAGTAGAGAAAAAACATATTTTTTGGAAATTTCAAAAAATTCTGATTTTTCAGAAAGCTACAAAATAGAAAATATTCCCTATAATTTTTACACACCGAAGTGTATATTTGAGCCGGGACTTTATTATTGGAGATATGGCATTTCTGGTTGTAAAGAATATAGTACAGCAAGAACAGTTGTTGTTCGAAGAGATGCAGAATTGACATCGCTTCCAGGCAGGGAGGAAAGATACCGGACTGTTAATAAGAAACATCCAAGAATTTGGATGAATTCGGAACAGATAGAATCATTTTCAGAATCATTGAAACAGGATTCCGACTATTGCGGATTTAATACATTTTTGCATAATTCAGTAGAGTGGTGCGAAAAACAGGGATTTCCGAAAGAACCGCTGCCATATCCAGAAAATAAGCGTATTATATCCATGTGGCGTCAAAATTATACAGATTGCCAAATGGCATTACGTTATATTCGTTCCTTAGCTGTAGCAGGAAATATTTTAAAATGTGCTAAATGGAAAGAAATGGCGAAGAAGGCACTTTTAGAGTTGGCATCATGGGATGTGAACGGAACCACAAGTAGGGATTATAATGACGAATGTGCTTTTCGAGTGGTTTATGGTCTGGCTTTTGGCTATGATTGGCTGTATGAAATGTTGGACTTTCAGGAAAGAAAAGTTGTGGAAGAGGCACTTTATCAGCGGATCTATCAGGTGGCATATCATGTCATTGTTGATTCCCGGATTCATCTTTCTCTTTATGACAGTCATGCAGTCCGTTCGTTGGCTTCAGTATTGACACCGTGTTGCATTGCGCTTTTGGATGAACCATTAATAGACAAAAGAGCGCAGAAAATCCGCGATTGGCTGGATTATGGAATTGAATACTTTAGTACAATTTATACTCCTTGGGGCGGAAATGACGGCGGATGGGCAGAAGGACCAAAGTATTGGGAAAGCGGGATGGCTTTTGTAATTGATGCAATCAATACAATTCGAAATTATATAGGGATTGATTTTTATAAGAGACCATTTTTCAAAAAAACAGGAGATTTTCTGTTATATTGTAATCCCGTGGATACCAGACGAGCCAGTTTTTGTGATCAGTCTAATCTTGGAAAATATCCAGGACATAAAGCGGCATGTAATATCCGTCAGTTTGGCGGAGTATATCAGAAGCCGGAATATCAATGGTATTATAATAGTGTATTTGCCAGAGAGCCGGAAATTGACAATGACTTTTTTAATGCTGGATGGTGGGATTTTGCCTATGATGATATGGTGTACCGTCATGATTATGAAAAGGAAAATAAAGAATTGTTGAAAGAAAAGCCTTTGCAGTTCGAGAAGGTAAAGTGGTTTTGTGATATCGGTTGGGTATCAATTAATACCCAAATGGAGGATTCGGGAAAGCATATTTTCTTTTTGACAAAAAGCAGTCCATATGGAAGTATCAGTCATAGCCATGGCGATCAAAATGGGATTTTGCTTCATGCATATGGGGAGCCATTATTAATTGAGTCCGGATATTATGTGGGTTTTAATTCATCTATGCACAGAGATTGGCGGCGTCAAACCCGTTCCACTAATAATATTCTGATTGATACAATGGGGCAGTATGCAGGATTTGACAAAGATCTTCAGCTTAAAGCCAGTGGAAAGATAAAGACAGTTTGTCAGGAAAAAAATTATGTTTATATTTGCGAGGAGGCAGTAAAAGCATATCAAAATCAGGTTCCGGATGTTCGTCAAGTGACTCGTGAAATTTATTTTGTCGATGATATATATTTTGTGATTGTAGACACAGTAAAAACAGATGTTTCCAGAGAACTTAGTTTTTTGCTTCACGGATTGTCTCCATTTGAATTCGCCGGAAACTGTTTTTGCTTAAAACGCCCAAAGGCTGAACTTGAAGGGCAGTTTGTGTATGTATCATCTGGAATCAAAGCTATGGAGCAGAAAAATCGGTTTGAAGGGGTAAAGGAAGAAGAAACTGTAGGGAATGAACCGCAGTGGCATATGACAATGAAAACAGGTAAAGCCAAGAACCATAGGATTATCACATTACTAGTACCTTCTGGAATTCAGGAAAAAGAGAGGGTTGAAGTAATGATTAACATGGAGAATGGAAAACAGGGCATTGTTTTTAACCACAAAGGTAAGACCTTTTCGGTTGTCAACTAAAATTATTTATGTTAAAGAGAACTGGGACAGTATTTAAGATACTGTCTCAGTTTTTTGTATGCGCTAGTGAGAGCATTTTCCGCAGAAAGAAATCTTCAAATCCATTCTATTCTAAAAGAAAATATATTGTCTGAAAGAATTATAAAGGGTATAATGATGGGAGTAAGAATATCTGGCTTCATAATGTCCATAGATGATTATGGACATTATGCACTTGACGGGAAATATGAGAAAAAGACTAATTTGTTTAGGAGTAGCGATTATTATTGCTGTCAGTGGATGCGGTGGAAAAACAACGACTAAAGAAGGAACTTCTGCTACAGAGAGTATGGCAGTAGAGACATCGCTAGAAGAAAGCTTGGAAGAGAGCACTAAAACAGCAGAAGTGGAAGAAAAAACTACAATGGAAAGCTCTTCAAAAGCTTTGCAGGATGAGATGTTGGATGAATATGCGAGAGAAAAGTATAAAGAGGAGTGTGAGACATTTGATTATCGAAATTATTTCAGATATGAGGATGAATATAAAGGCAAGAAGGTTTACTTAGTTGCTCAGATTGCTCAAATTTTAGACGGAAATGAATTTCGCTGTTATTCTGTAGATGGTGATGAATATTTAATCCGTGATAAAAGAGAACTTGATAAGACAAAGCTTTTAGTAGATGATTTGGTTGTGATTTGGGGAGAATATGCTGGTACCACTAAGATAACAAGAGCGCTCAATAACGTGGAGGAAGAGGTTTTAATGTTGGATGCCAGATATATAGATATCTACGAGAATGGAATGACCTTTGATGATTATTATTCATATTATGCCGGAAATACCTCTCAGCCCGAATACATGACCATGTATGTGGTAAACTGCAATGAAAGCATAACTCTGAGAACAGAGCCGTCTACATCTGCATCTGAGATACTTCAGATTCCGTTAGGTGCAGCTGTAAGCTATATCAGCAGCGCATCTAATGGTTTCTATCGGATTTCCTATCTGGGATATACAGGATATGCCCTGGCTTCTTATTTAAGTGAGGAAGCGCAGGAAAATGACACGCTGTATGTCACCATGAGAGTGGTAAACTGCCGGGAGAGTATAACCTTGCGGACAAGTCCGTCTACAGCAGCCGCTGAAATATGTCAGATCCCGTTGGGGGCGACAGTTTCGTATATAGAAGTAGCGGCTAACGGATTTTATAAGATTGTTTATTTGGGACGGACGGGATATGCTTTAGCATCATATCTTGAATTTGAGTAAAAAGTATGAAAATTTGGAAAAATTCCATTAGAATCGTATTAATGATTGCGGCTGTAAGCATGGGGCTCCTTTGTTTTGAATCAGCAGCGAGCGAAAAAAATGCCGGTGTAAATAAACAATATTATTTTTAGAAAAGCAGGGTTTACACTTATGAAGAAATGTCAGCGGATTTAAGCGCCCTGCAGATGAAATATGACTCTGTAATGACCATGGATTCTCTCGATACGACTTATGATGGCAGAAAGCTTTTTCACATTGTTATAGGAGACAGAAAAGCGGAAAGACAGGTTTTGGTATTCGGGTCCATACATGGAAGAGAGTATATTACTTCACAATTAGTGATGTGCCAGCTGGCAGATATTTTGGAACGTCTGCAAAATCAGGGGGAGTATAAGGGTGAAACCTTAAGCCATATATTTAACAGGACTGCATTGCATATTATTCCGATGATAAATCCAGATGGAGTTACTTTATGTCAAAGAGGGATAGAAGCCATGAATTTTTCAAAAACCAGGCAGCAGCTGTATCGGATCTATGAAATGGATCAGGCTGTGGAGCTGGATGAGTATTTTGGAAAATGGAAATCCAATGCCCGTGGAGTGGATTTGAACCGGAATTTTGATGCGAAGTGGGAAGAGTACTATGACAGGACGGGACACCCATCGTCAGATCATTATAAAGGCAGTTTTCCGGAAAGCGAAATTGAGGCGAAGGCGCTGACAGAGCTGACGCGTCAGTACCCGTTTCAAAGAACGATTAGCTACCATGCACAGGGAAATGTCATATACTGGTACTTTGGTCAAGCGGGGGATTTATATAGTGAGAGCAGGGAATTTGCCGAACTTGTGTCCAAAGAAACAGGATATGTGATGGATGACAATTGTGATAAGCTGGATCCGGCAGGATATAAAGACTGGGCGATTAGTGCCATGAAGATTCCCAGTTTAACAGTAGAGATAGGAACCGGGGGTACGCCGGTTCCAGCGGAGCAGTTTCCTGCCATATGGGAACAAAATAAAACAGTGCTGCTGGAAACAATGTATGATTTGTATCAGGAATGAAAGGTGGGATCACAGAAATGTGATCCCGTTTTTGTATCATAGTCTGCGCGTCCAAGGAAAAATGCTGCAGCAGCGCGCTTTGGCGCGGAAATATGTCAGGATATGCGTTTTGCTTGTTGGCAGGGATAAACCTGGCTGTGGAGTCATGGCAGCAGGTGTGTTATAATAAAATTACTGCAGGAAAATAGAAAAGCAAATGAACAAAGGAGGCTGTAGAATGATAGTAATGCTTTGTGTCGATGACAAATATGGAATGATGTTTAACTGCCGCCGTCAGTCTCAGGACAGAGTACTGCGGGAGAGAATTCAGAAGCTGACCGGCGGAAAGCCATTGTGGATGAATGCATACAGCAGGAAGCAGTTTGAGGACAGCTCTAATATTTGCGTGTCGGAGGATTATCTGGATCAGGCGGCAGCAGGAGAGTTCTGCTTTGTGGAGGATCAGGACATTACTCCGTATGCGGCACGCATTGAAAAGATAATACTTTTCCGGTGGAACAGAACATATCCTGCGGATGTCTATTTTAATATGGAACTGCTTTCTTCCGGATGGATATTGAAAGAAACAGAAGAGTTTGAAGGCTCTTCCCACGAAAAAATTACTAAAGAGGTTTATGCACGATGAGAAATACAATGAAAAAGAAGCTCCTGTCCCTGTTGTTTGTTTTGATGCTGATTTTATGCAGCTGCGGATCCGGAACCGATTCTCTGGCCGGCTCACGTCCCGGCAGTCCGGTTTCTGGAGAAGGGTCATCAAGTGGTGAATTTTCCTATGATCAGGTACCGGAATATGACGGACAGCCCTATGCTGTGATCAATAACAATGTGCCGTATTTTAAGGAGTCTGATTTTTCAGAAGAGTCTTTTGAACAATACAGTGAACTGGACAAGCTGGGACGATGCGGAACAGCGTTTGCCAATGTAGGTACGGATCTGATGCCGACGGAAGGCAGAGGAAATATTGGACAGGTAAAGCCCAGCGGATGGCAAAGTGTGAAATACGATTTTGTAGATGGAAAGTATTTGTATAACCGATGTCATTTGATTGGATTTCAGCTGACTGCAGAGAATGCAAATAAGAAAAACCTGATTACAGGAACGCGGTTTATGAATGTGGATGGTATGCTGCCTTTTGAAAATATGGTGGCGGACTATGTGAAGGAAACGAACCATCATGTTCTGTACCGGGTAACACCTGTTTTTGAAGGGGATAATCTGGTTGCGTCAGGTGTTTTAATGGAGGCCCGGTCAGTTGAGGATCAGGGGGAAGCTGTTCAGTTTAATGTGTTTGTATACAATGTTCAGCCGGGAGTGGAAATTGATTATGCGACTGGAAACAGCACAATGGCGGAGAGCAGCGGGACGGAAGATAAGTCTTCTGTTCAGGAGTATGTGCTGAATAAAAAAT